>Ga0136846_1226762_pt1 | contig 53129 bp, 48 predicted proteins | sample HopSoiMetagenom2_FD_96841 | JGI IMG/M metagenome (GOLD analysis project Ga0136846, IMG submission 96841) | Grasslands soil microbial communities from Hopland, California, USA - 2 Assembly 2016 (version 4) | ecosystem: Environmental > Terrestrial > Soil > Grasslands | place: USA: Hopland...
CCAAGCCCCCGGTGCCGGGCCCGCTGCCGAACCCGAACGATCCGCCGAAGAAGGCCGCCGTCGGCGCGCCGCGGCCGGCCGCCGGCAAGGTCGCGGTGGCCGTGGCCTCGCGCCCGTCCGCCCCGGCGCCCCGCAGCCAGGCCAAGGTCGTCGCGTACAAGGTCGACGAGGCCACCGGCCGGCCGATCCTCCCCGCCGGCTACAAGCCGAGCGTGGACGAGGAGTACATGAGCCCGCTCCAGCTCGAATACTTCCGCCAGCGCCTGCTGCAGTGGCGCGCCGAGCTGATCGAGGAGTCGAAGCAGACCATCGAGAACCTCAAGGACGAAGTGCGCGACGTGGGCGACGACGCCGAGCGCGCCACCCGCGAGACCGAGAACTCGCTGGAACTGCGCACCCGCGACCGCTACCGCAAGCTGATCGGCAAGATCGACAGCACGCTCAAGCGCGTGGACTCCGGCGAGTACGGCTACAGCGTCGACTCGGGCGAGGAGATCGGTCTGCACCGACTGGAGGCCCGCCTCACCGCCGAGCGCACCATCGACGAGCAGGAGCGCTGGGAACATCTGCAGAAGCAGCAGGGCGACTGAGCCTCCGCCGCGGCGACGCGACAACCAAAAAGCCCCGCTTAGGCGGGGCTTTTTCGTGGCCGGGGGCGGCGGGCCTCAGTGCAGATCGCGCAAGTCCAGCCGCCGCAGCTTCGGCGCCCGCCAGGCGGTGACGCCGACCACGCCGAGGGTGACGCAGCCGCCGATGACGACCGCGTGGATCAGGCCGAACATCCGCGCCATGACCCCGTCGTAGAACGCGCCCAGCTCGTTCGACGAGCTGATGAAGATGCTGTTGATCGACGACACCCGGCCGCGCATGTGGTCGGGCGTGACCAGTTGCAGGATGGTCGAGCGCATCACCACCGAGATGCCGTCGCACACGCCGTAGGCCAGCAGGATCGCGAACGACAGCAGCAGGTGGCGCGACAGCGCGAAGGCGATCGTGCAGATCCCGAAACCGGCGACCGCCAGCAGCAGGGTGCGGCCGGCGTTGCGCTCCAGCGGATGCCGCGACAGCCACAGCGCGACGCAGACCGAGCCCAGCGCGGGCGCCGCGCGCAGGAAGCCCAGCGCGTCGGGGCCGGCATGCAGCACGTCCTTGATGAAGGCCGGCAGCATCGACACCGCGCCGCCGAGCAGCACCGAGAACATGTCCAGCGCCATCGCGCCGAGCATCACCTGCTGCGAGAACACGAAGCGCAGGCCTTCGCGGATGCTGGCGAAGATCGGGCTGCGGGTCTCCGCCAGCGGCGGCTCGCTCACGCGCAGTGCGAACAGCGCGCCGGCGGCGGCCAGCGCCACGCCGATGCCGGTGGCGTAGGCCGTGCTCTTGCCGGCGACGCCGATCAGCACGCCGCCGATCGCCGGCCCCAGCACCAGCGCCGCCTGGAAGACCACCGCGCCGATGCTCGCGCCGCGGGTGAACTGGTCGCGCGGCAGCGCGCGGGCGAACAGGGTGTTGTAGACCGGCCCCAGGAACGAGCGGACCGCGCCGGTGAACACGATCGAGGCGTAGATCATCCACACCTGCGCGTGCTTGACCGAGGCGTGTCCGAACAGCCAGTCCTGCGAGATCGCCAGCAGCAGCGCCGGGGTGATCGCCAGGCCGAGGCAGGCGACGATACCCAGCCGCCGTTTCGGCAGGTGATCGACCAGATAGCCGGCGAACGGCGCGACCGCGAAGAACGGCACCACTTCGGCCAGTCCGACCAGGCCCAGCTTCCACGGATCGCGGGTCAGCTCGTACACGTGCCAGCCCACCGTCACCGCCACGATCTGGTAGGACAGGATCGTGAACAGCCGGTAGGCCATCAGCGCGGCGAACGCGCGGCTGCGCAGCGGCGAGGCCGTTGCGAGCGGACCGGGGGCGGCCTCGGTCATGGCGTCCGCTTCAGCCTGCGCCGTCGAGCGCGGCCTGCGCGCGGGCCTTGATGAAGGCGATCAGCGCGGCGAGGCCGTTGTTGCGGGTCGGCGAGAGGTGCTTCGCCAGGCCGATGTCGGCGATGTAGCGGGTCTCGGTAGCGAGGATCTCCTCCGCGCTGCGCCCGGCGTACACGCGCAGGGCGAGGTAGACCAGGCCGGAGACGATCGCCGAGTCGCTGGCGGCGGTGAAGTCCAGCCGCGACGCGTCGCCGTCGGCGACGATCCAGACCATCGACTGGCAGCCGTGCAGGCGGTGCTCCTCGGTCTTCAGCGCCTCGTCCATCGGCGGCAGTTTGCGGCCGAGGTCGATCAGGTACTGGTAGCGCTCGGACCAGTCGGCGAAGAAGGCGAACTCTTCGCGGATGGCGTCCTGGGCGGCGGCGGCGGTGGGCTCGAGGGGGAAGGTGGTCATCGCGAACTATTGTAGGAGCGGCGGGAGCCGCGACGGATGTCGTCCATGCGTCCAGAGCGTTCCGTCCGCAGTGCGGCCTCATGCGGTATCACTGCCGTCCTTGGCGCGACGTCGACAGCTTGCGGAATGCCCGGCCCGTCCATCCATGGCAGGGCGTTCGGAAGCGCAGCCGATGCCGATAGGGCATCGGCTAGACGCGCTTCCTCACCCAGCGCACGCCCTGCGGGGTGTCTTCCAGCAGGATGCCTTCGTCCGCCAGTTGCTTGCGGATGGCGTCGGCGCGGGCGAAGTCGCGGGCCTTCTTGGCCTCGTTGCGCTCGTCGACCAGCGCCTGGATGCGGGCGTCGTCGTCGCCGGAGGCGCCGCGTGCGAACCAGGCCTCGGGCGCCTGCTGCAGCAGGCCGACCGCGAGGCCGGCGCCGAGCAATTCGGATTTCAGGCGACGGCGCTCGCCCGCGTCCGTCGCCTTGCGTGCCTCGCCGGCAAGACGCGCGATCTCGGCCAGCGCCTGCGGCGTGTTGAGGTCGTCGTCGAGGGCGGCTTCGATGCTGTCGGGAATCTCCGCCGCGGCTTCGACGTCGGCGAGGTCGCGCAGCGTGCCGTACAGCCGGTCCAGGGTCCGGATCGACTGCTCGACCAGCCCGTCCGACCACTCCAGCGGCTGCCGGTAGTGCGCCGACATCAGGGCGTAGCGCAGGGCTTCCGGCGGATGGCGGCGCACCAGTTCGTGGACCCGCTGGATGTTGCCGACCGACTTGGCCATCTTGCCGCCGTCGAAGTTCAGCATGCCGTTGTGCATCCACCAGCGCGCGAAGGTCCTGTGCGCGCCGTCCGCGAACTTGTGCGTGCACTCGCTCTGCGCGACCTCGTTCTCGTGGTGCGGGAACATCAGGTCGTTGCCGCCGGCGTGGATGTCGATGGTCTCGCCCAGGTGGGCCTCGGCCATCGCCGAGCATTCGATGTGCCAGCCCGGGCGGCCGCGGCCCCACGGCGAGTCCCAGCCGGGCAGGTCGTCGCTCGACGGCTTCCACAGCACGAAGTCGCCGGCGTTCTTCTTGTACGGCGCGACCTCGACCCGGGCGCCGGCCAGCATTTCCTCCGGATCGCGGCGCGAGAGCTTGCCGTACTCGGCGAAGGTGTCGACCGCGAACAGCACGTGGCCTTCGGCGGCGTAGGCGTGGCCCTGGTCGATCAGGCGCTGGATCATCGCGATCATCTGCGGGATGTGCGCGGTGGCGGCCGGCTCGAGGTTCGGCGCGAAGTCGCCCGACACGCCCAGCGCGGCCATGTCCTCGCGGTAGGCCGCGGCGAACCGGTCGGTGATGGTCGAGATCGGCACGCCCTGTTCCTTCGCCGCGGCGTTGATCTTGTCGTCGACGTCGGTGATGTTGCGGGCATAGCGCAGCTTGCCGTAGCGACGGCGGAGCAGGGCCGCGAGCACCCCGAACACCACCGGCCCGCGGGCGTTGCCGATGTGCACGAAGTTGTAGACCGTCGGACCGCACAGATAGAGCGTCGGGCCCGCGGCCGGGTCGAGGGGAGCGAACGCCTCGACCTTCCGGGTCAGGCTGTTGTGGAGCTGCAGGGGCATCGTCGATCCGTCGCGGGGGGTGTCGAGCGGATTCTAGCCGTCCCGCACCCGCCACGACAGCCGACATTCAGCCAGCCGCGCCGGGTCCCGCCTACACTCGCCAGTCCCATGCGCGTCCTCCCCGTGCCCCTGCTGCTGTGCCTCCTGCCGTGTCTGTCCGCCGTCGCGAGGGCGGAGGAGCCAAGCGCCACCGCCAACGTGCGCGTCGAGTACGCCCAGGTCCTGCATGTCGAGCCGGTCCGCCAGACCCTGCACGCCAAGTCCATCCAGGAGGACTGCGAGCATCCCGGCGAGGCGTCCGGCGTCACCCCCGCCAAACGCAACTGCCGCACGGTCCGCGTGGACCGGGAATTCCAGCGGGTGGTCGGCTACGACGTGGACTACATCCATCGCGGGGTGCGCTACCGGTCGCGGCTGCCGGTCGACCCGGGCAAGCGCCTGCGGATCAGGATTACCGTGGTCCCCGACATGCCGCCGGCCGAGAAGCGCTGACCGCTTGCGTCCGTGCCTGCCGCATGCGAGCATTCGCGCCCTATGTGCAGCGCGCAGCCCCTGTCGACGACCAGTGCCCGGATGGCTTCCGGCATGACCTCGCGCGCGCGCCGACCGGAACCCCACATCCACGCTGGGTGATCCGGAACGTCGTCGATCCGCAACGACACGAGTTTCCAGGAAAGGCCCGGCTCACCGCCGGGCCTTTTCGCTTTTCCGATTCCGCCTTTCCCCTCTCCCCGATTCCTTCCGCCGAGACCCGCCATGAAGCATTTCCTGAACACCCAGGACTGGAGCCGCGACGAACTGGACGCCGTGCTCACCCAGGCCGCGCTGTTCAAGCGCAACCGGCTGGGCGACCAGCTCAAGGGCAAGTCGATCGCGCTGGTGTTCTTCAACCCGTCGATGCGCACCCGCACCAGCTTCGAGCTGGGCGCCTTCCACCTGGGCGGCCACGCCGTGGTGCTGGCCCCGGGCAAGGACGCCTGGCCGATCGAGTTCGACCTCGGCACGGTGATGGACGGCGACACCGAGGAGCACATCGCGGAGGTCGCGAGGGTGCTCAGCCGCTACGTCGACCTGATCGGCGTGCGCGCCTTCCCGAAGTTCGTCGACTGGTCGGTCGACCGCGAGGACCGCGTGCTCAAGTCGTTCGCGAAGTACGCGACGGTGCCGGTCATCAACATGGAGACGATCACCCATCCCTGCCAGGAACTGGCGCATGCGCTGGCCCTGCAGGAGCACTTCGGCACCCACGATCTGCGCGGCAAGAAGTACGTCCTGACCTGGACCTACCATCCGAAGCCGCTGAACACCGCGGTCGCGAATTCCGCGCTGACCATCGCCACCCGCCTCGGCATGGACGTGACCCTGCTGTGCCCGACCCCGGAGTACGTGCTCGACGAGCGCTACATGGGCTGGGCCGAGCAGAACGTCGCCGAGAGCGGCGGCTCGCTGACCGTCAGCCACGACATCGACAGCGCCTACGCCGGCGCCGACGTGGTCTACGCCAAGAGCTGGGGCGCGCTGCCGTATTTCGGCAACTGGGCGCCCGAAAAGCCCATCCGCGACCAGTTCACGCACTTCATGGTCGACGAACGCAAGATGGCGCTGACCAACGGCGCAGTGTTCTCGCACTGCCTGCCGCTGCGCCGCAACGTGAAGGCCACCGACGCGGTGATGGACGCGCCGTACTGCATCGCCGTGGACGAAGCCGAGAACCGCCTGCACGTGCAGAAGGCGGTGATGGCCGCGCTCGCGCACCAATGACGGTCGTCTCCTTCCCCCGCGAGCGGGGGAAGGCCGGGATGGGGTGACGCCTCCTTCCGGACGACGGTATCGATCCGCCCCCACCCCAACCCTCCCCCGCACGACGGGGGAGGGGGCAAAAAAGAGACCCACGCAATGACCGCTTCGACCCAGGCGTCCGCCAGCCACGACATCGTCCTCGCCTTTTCCGGCGGCCTCGACACCAGCTTCTGCGTGCCCTACCTGAAGGAGCGCGGCTGGAACGTCCACACCGTGTTCGCCGACACCGGCGGCGTCGATGCCGACGAGCGCGCCTACATCGAGGCCCGCGCGCAGGAACTCGGCGTCGCCTCGCACGTCACCGTCGACGGCGGCCCCGCGCTGTGGGACGGCTTCGTCAAGCCGTTCGTGCGCGCCGGCGAGGCCTACCAGGGCCAGTACCCGCTGCTGGTCTCGGACCGCTACCTGATCGTCGACGCCAGCCTCGCCCGGGCGCGCGAACTGGGCACGAACGCGATCGCGCACGGCTGCACCGGCATGGGCAACGACCAGGTGCGCTTCGACCTGGCAGTGAAGGCCAGCGGCGACTTCCGCATCGTCGCCCCGATCCGGGAAATCCAGAAGGAACACACCCAGACCCGCGCCTACGAGCAGAAGTACCTCGAGGAACGCGGCTTCGGCGTGCGCGCCAAGCAGAAGGCCTACACCATCAACGAGAACCTGCTGGGCGTGACCCTGTCCGGCGGCGAGATCGACAAGTGGGAAGCGCCCGGCGACGGCGCGCGCGGCTGGTGCGCGCCGCGCCGCAACTGGCCGGACGAAGTGCTGCACGTGACCGTGCGCTTCGTCGAGGGCGAGGCTGTCGCTATCGACGGCAACGCCATGGCCGGCGCGCAGTTGCTGGCCCGGCTCAACACCATGTTCGCGCCCTACGGCGTGGGTCGCGGGATGTACACCGGCGACACCACGATCGGCCTGAAGGGCCGCATCGTGTACGAAGCGCCGGGCCTGGTCGCGCTGCTGGCCGCGCATCGCGCGCTGGAGGAAGCGGTGCTGACCAAGCAGCAGAACCGTTTCAAGCCCGAGGTCGCGCGCAAGTGGGTGGAGCTGGTCTACGAAGGCTTCTGGCACGATCCGCTGAAGGCCGACCTCGAGGCCTTCCTCGCCTCGTCGCAGCGCCAGGTCAACGGCGAGGTGGTGCTGGAGACCCGCGGCGGCCGCGTCGATGCGGTGGCCGTGCGCTCGCCGCACATCCTGAACGCCAAGGGCGCGACCTACGCGCAGTCGGCGGACTGGGGCGTGGAGGAAGCCGAGGGCTTCATCAAGCTGTTCGGCATGAGCAGCACCCTGTGGGCCGAGATCAACGCATGAGCCGCATCGGTAGAGCGGCCTTCGGGCCGCTGGCGAATCGTCGTGGACGGGAAAGGCGGCCTGAAGGCCGCTCTGCCGGGCAGTTGGCCGGATGACCGCTCCCATGCGCGACGAGATACTCAAGCACCTCGAAGCCCTGGTGGGTTTCGACACCCGCAACCCGCCGCGGGCGATCGTGCCCGCGGGCGGCATCTTCGGCTACCTGCGCGCGCAGCTTCCCGGCTTCGACTGCACCCTCACCGACCACGGCGACGGCGCGGTGTCGCTGCTCGCGGTCCGCGGGCGGCCGACGCGGCTGTTCAACGTCCACCTCGACACCGTGCCTTCGTCCGAGGCCTGGACCGCCGACCCGCTGCGCCTGCGCGTGGCCGGCGACCGCGCGATCGGCCTCGGCGCCTGCGACATCAAGGGCGCCGCCGCGGGCCTGATCGTCGCCGCGCGCCGCACCCGGGGCGACGCGGCGTTCCTGTTCACGACCGACGAAGAGGCCAACGACGCGCGCTGCATCGCCGGTTTCCTCGCGTCGGAGCACGGTTTCCGCGAAGCGATCGTCGCCGAGCCCACGCGCTGCGAGGCGGTGCTCGCCCATCGCGGCATCAGCTCGGTGCTGCTGAAGTTCCGCGGCGCCGCCGGCCACGCGTCGGGCGCCAACGCGATACACAGCAACGCGCTGCACCACGCGATGCGCTGGGGCGCGAAGGCGCTGGACGTGGTCGAAGGCGAGGCGCACCGCCGCTTCGGCGGCCTGACCGGCCTGCGCTTCAACATCGGCAAGGTCGAGGGCGGCATCAAGGCGAACGTGATCGCGCCCAGCGCCGAGGTCCGCTTCGGCTTCCGGCCGCTGCCGTCGCACGGCATCGACGACCTGCACGCGCGCTTCGGCGCCTGCGCCGCGCCGGGCACGCTGGAGCGCTACCAGGAAACCTTCCGCGGGCCGTCGCTGCCCGCGGGCGACGTGGCCGACGCGGAAAACCGCCGCCTCGCCGCGCGCGACCTCGCCGACGACCTCGGCCTGCCGATCGGCAACGCCGTCGATTTCTGGACCGAGGCGTCGCTGTTCTCGGCCGCCGGCATGACCGCGATCGTCTACGGGCCGGGCGACATCGCCCAGGCCCACACCGCCGACGAATGGGTCGCGCTCGAAGACCTCGAGCGCTACACCGCGTCGATCGTCCGCATCCTTTCCGGTGGCCAAGCGGCATGAACCTGTTGCCCGAATCCGGGGTCCACGACCCCCAGACCCGGCAGACCATCGTGCGTCTGCTCTCCAGCATGGCCGGCGCCAAGGAAATCTCGCAGTACCTCAAGCGCTTCTCGCAGTTGGATGCGGCGCGGTTCGCGGTGGTCAAGGTCGGCGGCGCGGTGCTGCGCGACGACCTCGACGCGCTGACCTCGTCGCTGGCCTTCCTGCAGGACGTGGGGCTGACGCCGATCGTGATCCACGGCGCCGGCCCGCAGCTCGACGAGACGCTGTCGGCCGCGGGCATCGAGAAGCACACCGTCAACGGCCTGCGCGTGACTTCGCCCGAGGCGCTGGCGATCGTGCGCAAGGTCTTCCACGTGCAGAACCTCAAGCTGGTCGAGGCGCTGCAGGCGCGCGACGCGCGCGCGACCTCGATCGTCAGCGGCGTGTTCGAGGCCGACTACCTCGATCGGGACACCTACGGCCTCGTCGGCGAGGTGAAGCGGGTCGATCTCGCGCCGATCCACGCCAGCCTGCAGGCTGGCTCGATCCCGGTCATCGCCAGCCTCGGCGAGACCGCCGGCGGCCAGATCCTCAATGTCAACGCCGATTTCGCCGCGAACGAGCTGGTGCAGAAGCTGCAGCCGTACAAGATCGTGTTCCTCACCGGCACCGGCGGCCTGCTCGACGGCGACGGCAACGTCATCGACTCGATCAACCTCTCGACCGAGTACGACGCGCTGATGGCGCAGCCGTGGATCAACGGCGGCATGCGCGTGAAGATCGAGCAGATCAAGTCGCTGCTGGACGCGCTGCCGCTGTCGTCGTCGGTGTCGATCACCCGGCCCGACGAACTGGCGAAGGAACTGTTCACCCACAAGGGATCCGGCACGCTGGTGCGCCGCGGCGAGCGCGTGCTCGAAGCGCGCTCGTGGGCCGACCTCGACACCGAGCGCCTGCGTTCGCTGATCGAATCCGCGTTCGGACGCACCCTGGTGCCCGACTACTTCGCGCGCACCGCGCTGCATCGCGCCTGGGTCAGCGAGAACTATCGCGCCGCGGTGGTGCTGACGCTGGAGGACGGCGTGCCGTACCTCGACAAGTTCGCGGTGCTCGACGACGCCCAGGGCGAGGGCCTCGGCCGCGCGGTGTGGCAACTGATGCGCGAAGCCGAGCCGCGGTTGTTCTGGCGCTCGCGCCACGGCAACCCGGTCAACGCCTTCTACGACGCCGAGGCCGACGGCAGCGTCAAGCAGCCGCGCTGGCGCGCCTACTGGTACGGCCTCGGCGATCCCGAGGGCGAGGCGATGGCGACAATTCGCGCCTGCCTCGCGCACTGCCGGACGCGCTCCGCGACGCTGGTGGATCGCGCATGAGCGCCGCGTGGTCCACGCCGACGCTGACCGGCCGTCACGTACGGCTGGCGCCGCTGTGCGAGCACCACGCCGACGCGCTGCGCGCCGCCGCGGCCGACGGTGCGCTGTGGACGCTGCGCTTCACCAGCGTTCCCGGGCCCGATCCGGACGAGGCGGAGGCCTACATCGCCGCGGCGCTGGCACAGCGCGACGCGGGCCATGCGCTGCCGTTCGCGGTGTTCGACGGCGCGGGCGATCTCGTCGGCAGCACGCGCTTCTACGACATCGACCGCGGGGTGCCGCGGCTGAAGATCGGCTACACCTGGTATGCGGCGCGCGCGCAGCGCACCGCGCTGAACACCGAGGCCAAGCTGCTGCTGCTCGGCCATGCCTTCGACGCGCTGGGCTGCGCATCGGCGACGTTCGAGACCAGCCACGAGAACCTGCGTTCTCAGGCGGCCATCCTGCGCCTCGGCGCCCGGCGCGACGGCATCCTGCGCGCGCACATGCGCCATCGCGACGGCACGCTGCGCGACACCCACGTCTTTTCGATCCTGCGCGAGGAATGGCCGGCGGTCGCCGCCGGGCTGCGCGCGAAACTGGAAGCCCCTGCGCATGTCCCGACCCCTGTCCAGCTCCATGACTGACGCCGCGCAGATCCGGGTCGGCATCGTCGGCGCCCGCGGCCACGTCGGCGCGGAATTGATCCGCCTGATCGCCGCGCATCCGCGCTTCGTCCTGCAGTTCGTCAGCTCGCGCGAGCGCGACGGCGAACGCGTGGCCGACTACATGTCCGAACCCCGCGACGGCGTCGGCGGCGACCTGCGCTACAGCGCGCCGGCACACGAGGACCTGCCGACGCTCGGTGCCGACGCGGTAGTGCTGGCGCTGCCCAACGGCAAGGCTGCGGCGTGCGTGGCGGCGTTCGATGCGGCGGGCGTCGATCCTGCCTTCGTGCAACCGGTCATCGTCGATCTCTCCGCCGACTACCGTTTCGACGACGGGTGGTACTACGGTCTGCCCGAGCTCACCCGCGGCGCGTACCGCGGCCAGCGCCGGATCAGCAACCCCGGCTGCTACGCCACCGCGATGCAACTGGCGGTCGCGCCGATGCGCAGCCTCCTCGCCGGCCCGGTGCAGTGCTTCGGCGTGTCCGGGTATTCCGGCGCCGGCACCACGCCGTCGGACAAGAACGATCCGGAGAAGCTGCGCGACAATCTGATGCCCTATGCGCTGACCGGCCATGTGCACGAACGCGAAGTCACGCGGCACCTCGGCCATCCGGTCGAATTCATCCCGCACGTCGCACCGCATTTCCGCGGCCTGACCATCACCGCGAACCTGCCGCTGCGCGAAGCGACGACCCGCGACGCCGTCCTCGCCCGTTACCGCGACGCCTATGCCGGCGAACCGCTGGTGCGCGTGCTCGACGACGCGCCGTGGGTAAGCCGCATCGCCGACCGCCATCACGTCGAACTCGGCGGCTTCGCGCTCTCGGACGACGGCCGCCGACTGGTCGTCGTCGCCACCGAGGACAACCTGCTCAAGGGCGCAGCCACGCAGGCGCTGCAAAACCTCAACCTCGCGTTCGGACTCGACGAGCTGGCGGGGATTCCGATATGAACCCTTCGTTGCCTTCACGCGTTTCCCCATTGCCGTCATCCTCGCGCAAGCGAGGACCCAACCGTGGCCGCCGATCGAGCTTGGGTCCTCGCATGCGCGAGGATGACGCTGCTATTACTCCGTTACTTTCGCCCGCACGCCGAACAGAGCGACTTCGCGCTGTCGGAAGGGGCCGCCGGCGGGTGGTGATCGCCACCGAGGACAATCTGCTCAAGGGCTCGGCCACGCAGGTGCTGCAGGACCGCAACCTCGCGTTCGGGTTCGACGAGCTGGCGGGGATTCCGGCGTGAACGCGGCTTGCACCTTGCGCGTACTCTCTTTGCCGTCATCCTCGCGCAAGCGAGGACCCAACCGTGGCCAGCGATCGAGTTTGGGTCCTCGCATGCGCGAGGATGACGCTGCTTTTGCTCCGTCGTTTTTTGCTCAGCGGCTTTCGCCGATCTGTATGAATCATTCACCGAGGACAACCCCATGAGCGGTCTCCTGTGGCAGAAACCCGGCGTGCAGGTCGACGATCGCATCCAGCGCTTCCTCGCCGGCGAGGACGTGGTGCTCGATCGCGAATTCTTCCTGTTCGACATCGAGGCCAGCCGCGCGCACGCGCACGGGCTGCTGCGCATCGGCATCCTGGCCGCGGACGAATTGGCCGGCATCGAGGTCGAGCTGACCAACCTGGCCGAGGATTTCCGCAACGGCGACTTCGTCCTCGACGAACGCTTCGAGGATGGCCATTCGGCGATCGAAGCGCGGTTGATCGACCGACTCGGCGATGCCGGCCGCAGGATCCACACCGGCCGCAGCCGCAACGACCAGGTGCTGGTCGCGACCCGCCTGTGGCTGAAGGACCGCCTCGCGCGGCTGCAGGCGCTGTGCGTCGAGTGCGCGCAGGTCGCGCTGGCGCGCGCCGAGGCCGAGGCCGCGATCCCGCTGCCCGGCTACACCCATCTGCAGCGCGCCGTGGTGTCGTCGCTGGGCATGTGGTGGGCGGCCTGGGCCGAAGGCTTCATCGACGACGCGCGGCGCGCCGGCGACACGCTGGCCTGGGTCGACGCCAACCCGCTGGGCAGCGCCGCCGGCTACGGCGTCAACCTGCCGCTGGATCGCGACCATGTGACCGAGGCGCTCGGCTTCGGCCGGCTGCAACTGTCGGCCGCGTATGCGCAGCTCTCGCGCGGCAAGTTCGAGATCGCCGCGATCGAGGCGCTCGGTTCCGCGCTGCTCGACCTGCGACGCCTCGCCTGGGACCTCAGCCTGTTCACCAGCGCCGAATTCGCGTTCGTGGCGCTGCCGGCGCAGTACACCACCGGCAGTTCGCTGATGCCGAACAAGCGCAATCCCGACGTGGTCGAATTGATGCGCGCCAGCTACGCCAGCGTCGCCGCCGCGCGCAGCGAGATCGAGCAACTGCTGTCGCTGCCGTCCGGGTATCACCGCGACTTGCAGTTCAGCAAAGGTGCGATCTTCCACGCGTTCGGCCGCGGCCTAGGCGCGCTTGAACTGCTGCCCGACCTGCTGCGCAACCTCGAGTGGAAGTCCGACGCGATGCGCGCCGCGCTCGATCCGTCGATGTACGCGACTGACCTCGCGGTCGATCTCGCGCGCCAGGGTATGCCGTTCCGCGACGCCTACCGGCAGGCCGCCGATCCCGCGCGCTGGTCCGCCGGCGATCCCGACGCCAGCCTCGCCGCGCGCACGTCGCCCGGCGCCGCCGCGGCGCTGCGACTCGACACACTGAAGGCGCGCCTGGCCGCGATGTGAGCCCACGATGACTGCGCCCGCCGCCTTCGCCGAACAACCGCTGCCCGCCTGGAAGCGCGCCGTGCTGAAGGTCGGCAGCAGCCTGCTGGCGGGCGAGGGCGGGCTGACCCCGCGCAACGCCGAGCATCTCGCCGCGTTCGTGCGCCACGCGCAGGCGCAGGGGCGCGAGGTGGTGATCGTGTCCTCCGGCGCGGTCGCCGCGGGCCGCGGCATCCTGCACGCCGCGCCGCGTCCCGGCGCGGCGATGGCCGAGCGCCAGGCGCTGGCCGCGCTGGGGCAGGCGAAGCTGATGGCGTTCTGGCAGGGTTTCTTCGAGCGCCCGGTCGCGCAGGTGCTGCTGACCCACGACGACGTGCGCAACCGCCGGCGCTACCTCAACGCCCGCGCGACCCTGCAGGAACTGCTGCGCCGCGGCGCGCTGCCGATCGTCAACGAGAACGACACCGTCTCGGTCGACGAACTCAAGCTCGGCGACAACGACACGCTGGGCGCGATCGTCGCAGCGCTGATCGACGCCGACGTGCTGTTCATCGCCACCGACATCGATGGCCTGTACGACAGCGACCCGCGCAGGCATCCCGATGCCCGCCCGGTGCTGACCGTGACCGAAATCGGCGAGGACATCCTCGCGATGGCGGGCGGGGCGGGCAGCGCGGCGGGCACGGGCGGGATGCGGACGAAGATCAACGCGTCGCAGCGCGCGGCCGCCGCGGGCATCGACACGGTGCTGGTGAACGGCACGCGTGCGGAGACCCTGCATGCGCTCGCCGACGACCGAGTCGTGGGCACGCGCCTCGTCGCCGGCCGCAGCCGCATCGCCGCGCGCAAGCACTGGCTGCGGCATGCGCCGATCGAGTCCGATGCCGCGATCCTCGTCGATGCCGGAGCCGCGGCCGCGCTGGTCGAGAAGGGCGCGTCGCTGCTGCCGATCGGCGTCTGCGGTGCGCAGGGGGAATTCCGGCGCGGCGATCTGGTGTCGATCCTTTATGCCGACGCGCCCGATGCGGCGCCGATCGCCCGTGGCGTGACCCAGTATTCCGCGGCGGACATCCGCCGTATCGTCCGTCGCCGTTCGCAGGAGATCGAAGCGATCCTCGGCTACAACTACGGCGACACCATCATCCATCGCGACGACCTGTCGCTGCTGGCCACGCCGCAGAAGGAGCGCGCGGAATGAACGTGTCGACGATCCGGGTGCAGGCGCTGGCCTGCCGCGAGGCGGCGCAGGCGGTGGCGGCGCTGTCCTCCGACGACAAGAATGTCCTGCTGCGCGCGATGGCCGATGCGCTCGATGCCGATGCGCCGGCGATCCTCGCCGCGAACGCGGAGGATCTGCGCGCGGCGGAAGCGAAGGGCATCGCCGGCGCCATGCTCGATCGATTGAAGCTCGATCCCGTGCGACTGGCGGCGATCGCGAACGCGGTGCGCGAAGTCGCGACCCTGCCCGACCCGGTCGGCATGGTCACGCGTCGCGAGACGCGGCCGAACGGGCTGTCGATCGAGCGCGTGCGGGTCCCGCTGGGCGTGATCGCGATGATCTACGAGGCGCGGCCGAACGTCACCGCCGACGCCGCGGCACTGTGCCTGAAGGCCGGCAACGGCGTGATCCTGCGCGGCGGCTCGGAGGCGGTGCGTTCCAATGTCGCGATCGCCGGCGCGTTGCGGCGCGCCCTGGAAGCGCACGGCGTGCCGGCGGCCGCGATCACGCTGGTCGACGACCTGCGCCGCGAGACGATGCTCGAACTGCTGCAGCTCAACGACATCGTCGACCTCGCGATCCCGCGCGGCGGCGAGGGGCTGATCCGCTTCGTCGCCGAGCACGCGCGGGTGCCGGTGATCAAGCACTACAAGGGCGTCTGCCATCTGTACGTGGACGCCGCGGCCGATCTCGATCTCGCGCTCGACCTGCTGCTGGACGGCAAGGTGTCGCGGCCCGGGGTGTGCAACGCGCTGGAGACGCTGCTGGTGCACGCCGAGGTCGCCGACGCCTTCCTGCCGCGCGCGGAGGCGATCCTGGCCGAACGCGGCGTGCAGTTGCGCGCCGACCCGCGCGCGCTGGCGCGCATGCCCGGCGCCGTGCCCGCACACGAAGACGACTGGGACGCGGAGTTCCTCGACCTGATCCTTGCGGTGCGCGTGGTCGATACGCTCGACGACGCCATCGCCCACATCCGTCGCCACGGTTCCGACCACACCGAGGTCATCGCCAGCCGCGACGAGGCGGCCGCGGCGCGGTTCGTGCACGCGCTGCGCAGCGCTGTGGTCATGGTCAACGCCTCGTCGCGTTTCTCCGACGGCGGCGAACTCGGCCTCGGCGCCGAGATCGGCATTTCCACCACCCGCCTGCACGCCTACGGCCCGATGGGCGCGGAGTCGCTGACGATCGAGCGCTTCGTGGTGCGCGGGGCGGGGCAGACGCGGAATCTGCGCAACGGGTGAGCGATGGAGCGGCTTCCGGCCGCCCGGGTTCGTTGCGGGGAGGACGCAGCGGCCTGAAGGCCGCTCTACCGAGTCTGGCGATCGAATCCGGCGATCGGGAACGAACGGGCCACTTCGCAGGCGGCCTGGTCGCGCAATCGGTTTGCGGGAGAGAGGACTGGAACCGCGCCGGGCATGCGATGAGGCGCCCGGCCGTTCGGGCCGTCGCCACGGGCTGGCGGGATTTCCGCCGGGGGGCGTGCAAACGATAAGGCCGCCCTTTCAGGCGGCCTTTTCCATGAATCTAGTTGGTCGGGGAGACAGGATTTGAACCGCGCAGGGCATGCGATGAGGCGCCCTGCCGTTCGGGCCGTCGCCACGGCTGGCGGGATTTCCGCCGGGGGCGTGCAAACGCAAAGGCCGCCCTTTCAGGCGGCCTTTGCGCGGAATCGGTTGGTCGGGGAGACAGGATTTGAACCTGCGACTTCTACGTCCCGAACGTAGCGCTCTACCAGGCTGAGCTACACCCCGACGTTCGAGCCGACAATTGTAAGGACTCCCGGGGCGGTTCGGCAACCCCGGGGGGCATCGGGCCGGGGTCTGCCGGCCGGGCCGGCCCCCGACCCGGGTCAGCCGGGCGGGCAGCCGCTAAACTTGGGGTTTCGCTGCATGCCCCGGAGCTCCACTTGATCAAGCCGCGTACCCCGCCCGGCGTCCTCGAACTGCTGCCGCGCGACCAGATCGCCTTCCAGCGGATGCTGGACACCATCCGCCGCACCTTCGAGCGGTACGGTTTCCTGCCGGTCGAGACCCCGGTGATGGAGCTGACCGAGGTGCTGCTGACCAAGTCCGGCGGCGAGACCGAGCGCCAGGTCTACTTCCTGCAGTCCACCGGAACCCTGGACAAGGGCAAGGACGGCCTGCCCGAACTGGCGATGCGCTTCGACCTCACCGTGCCGCTGGCGCGCTACGTCGCCGAGCACGAGCACGACCTGGTGTTCCCGTTCCGCCGTTACCAGATGCAGCGCGTCTACCGCGGCGAGCGCGCCCAGCGCGGCCGCTTCCGCGAGTTCTACCAGTGCGACATCGACGTGATCGGCAAGGACGCGCTGAGCACGCGCCATGACGCCGAGATCCCGGCAGTCATCGCCTCGGTGTTCGAGGCGCTGGCGATCGGCGAGTTCACCATCCAGTTCAACCACCGCAAGCTGCTGCGCGGCTTCTTCGAGGGGCAGGGCATCGCCGACGGCGAGCGCCAGGCGGCGGTGCTGCGCGAGATCGACAAGCTCGACAAGCGCGGCGAGGCCGCGGTGCGCGAGACGCTGGTCGGCGGCGAGTTCGGCCTGTCGCCGGAGACTGCGGACACGCTGCTGGCGTTCTCGCGGGTGCGCGCGACCGGCCACGACGCCGCGCAGGCCGCGCTCGATGCGCTGGGCGAGGGCACGCCGCTGTTCGAGGAGGGCCGCGCCGAGCTGCGCGAAGTACTGCGCCAGTTGCGCGCGCTGGGTGTCGCCGACGCCCGCTTCGCGCTGAACCTGTCGATCGCCCGCGGCCTCGACTACTACACCGGCATCGTCTACGAGACCACGTTGAACGCCAATCCGGAGATCGGTTCGATCTGCTCCGGCGGCCGCTACGAGAACCTCGCCAGCCACTACACCAAGTCGAAGCTGCCGGGCGTCGGCATCTCGATCGGCCTCACCCGCCTGTTCTGGCAACTGCGCGAGGCCGGGCTGGTGGCGACCGCCGACAGTTCGGTCGACGTGCTGGTGTCGCTGATGGACGAGGCCGGGCTGGAACACGCGCTGGCGCTGTCGCAGAAGCTGCGCGCGGTGGGCCTGAACGTCGAAACCCAGTTGGAGCCGCGCAAGTTCGCCAAGCAGATGCAGTACGCCGATCGCGCCGGCATCCGCTTCGTGGTGATCCGCGGCGAGGACGAGGCGACGCGCGGCGCGGTCGCGGTGAAGGACCTGCGCCGCGGCGAGCAGTTCGAGGTGGCCGAGGCCGACCTCGGCCGCACCCTGCTGGTCGAGCGCGAGCAGATGCGGGCGCTGCCGCAGCGGGAGGGCAGGCCATGAAGCCGATCCGGCTGGACGGTCGTTCCCTGACCCGCGACAGGCTGGTCGAAGTCGCCTACGGCGCACAGGTCATGCTCGACGAGGGCGCGCTGCGCAACGTCGCGCACGCCGCCGCGTTCCTGGCCGAGCAGGTGCGGCGCGAGGAGCCCATCTACGGCGTGTCCACCGGCTTCGGCAGCAACGCCGACAAGCTGCTCGGCGCGCATCCCCTGCGCGATGAGCTGCCCGGCGCGACGCCATCGGGCCGCTCGCTGCACGAGGAACTGCAGCGCAACCTCATCATCAGCCACGCGGTCTGCGTCGGCGAGCCGTTCGCGCCGGAAGTCGTGCGCGCGATGCTGTGCATCCGCATCAACACGCTGCTGCGCGGCCATTCCGGCGTGCGCGTCGAGACGCTGCAGGCGCTGACGGCGATGCTCAACGCCGGTGTGGTGCCGGTGGTGCCGCAACTGGGCTCGGTCGGCGCGTCGGGCGATCTCGCGCCGCTGTCGCATCTGGCGATCGTGCTGCTCGGCGGCGGTGAAGCCTTCCACGATGGCGAACGCCTGCGCGGCGACGAAGCGCTGAAGCGCGCCGGCCTCGCGCCGGTGTCGCTGTCGTACAAGGAAGGCCTGGCGCTGAACAACGGCACCGCGCAGATGCTGGCGTGCGGCGTGCTCGCGCTGCATCGGCTGGAGGAATGGCTGGACACCGCCGACCTCGCCGCGGCGATGACCGTCGACGCCTTCGCCGGCCGTCTCGGCGCGTTCGCCGAGGAAGTCCACGCCCTGCGTCCGCATCCGGGCCAGGTCGAATCGGCCGCGCACCTGCGCAAACTCCTGGCCGGCTCGACCCTCGCCGACATTCCCTACCACCTGGTGCCGAAGTTCCGGCCGTGGCTGCCGAAGAGCTGGGACACGCCCGACGCGCAGGCGCTGGGCTTCGACATCGGCTGGGACTGGGTGCCGGCCGACCAGCGCCACGGCCGCGAGAAGTTCTACACCCGCTTCAAGCCGTTCCGCGGCGGCAAGAAGCACCAGCCGCAGGACAGCTATTCGCTGCGCTGCGTGCCGCAGGTGCATGGCGCGGTGCGCGACGCCGTGGACCAGGCGCGTCGCGTGCTCGAGATCGAGCTCAACGCGGTCACCGACAATCCGCTGGTGTTCCCGGACGCGCGCGCGGAGCATGTGGAGGAGCAGGTGATCTCCGCCGGCCATTTCCACGGCATGCCGCTGGCGCTGGCGATGAGCTACGTGAAGGCGGCGATCCCGGTGCTGGCGTCGATCAGCGAGCGCCGCCTCAACAAGCTCGTCGATCCCGCGACCAGCGACGGCCTGCCGCCGTTCCTGATCGGCAACGAGGACGCGACCGAGTCCGGCTACATGATCGTGCAGTACACCGCGGCGGCGATCGTCAACGACCTCGCCAGCCGCGCGCACCCGGCGTCGGTGTACTCGATCCCGACCAGCGCGAATGCAGAGGACCACGTGTCGATGGGCGCCAACGAGGCGCGCCACGTGCTGGCGATGGTCGACGACCTCGGCAAGGTGCTGGCGCTGGAACTGATGACCGCCGCGCAGGCGCTGGACCTGCGCCGCGACATGATCAACGCCGCGCGCGACCTGGCCGGACGCGCCGACGCCGCGGCGCTCGCGGCGAAGGTGCAGGGCGGGCCGCCGCCGGGCGCGCCGGGTCACGACGCGTTTCTCGCCGAGGTCGAGGCGCTGCGCGCCGAACTCGCCGCCGCCGAACCGTTCCATCCCGGCGAGGCGGTCGCCGCGGCGCACGCGGCGATCCGCGAGGCGGTGCCCTTCCTCGGCCGCGACCGTGCGCTCGACATCGACATCGCCGCGATGCTGGCGCTGATGCACGACGGCGGCGTCTACGCCGCGGCGCACTCGGACGACTGAGGCCGGTCACATCCCGGCGCGGCGCGCGTCGGGGAAGGGCGATCGGGCGCCGCCCGGTCGCCTCCTTCCTTCCGCGAGCCGCGCCCATGCAGACCTACCGTTTCCTGCGCAGTCCCGTCACCTATCGTGGAGGCCGGGTCGATCCCGCGGCCTATGAACGATTGATCCACGACCAGGCCGCCGAAGGCTGGGAGTTGGTGCAGATCTTCGTCGAACAGCCCGCGGCGACCGTGGGCGAATACGTGCTGATCTTCCGCCGACCGGCCGACTGATCCGGCGGCCGCCGCGCCGTCGTTGGTTCAGGCGCCGTCCGTCGCGCCGGCGTGCCAGATGCCCGCGCGTCGCCCGCGCGTGCGCCGGCGCAGCGCGACCGCCCGGATGTCGGCGACGGCGGCGTCGTGCCAGTCCTCATCGAACGATGTCCGCGATTCCGGGCCGATGGTGCGACGGACCGCGCAGGCCACGTCCCAGGCCAGGGCGTCGATCGCCGGGTCGCGCGCGACCGGCAGCCCGAGCGCGCGCAGTTCGTCGCCGGTGATCGCGTAGTCGTGCGATCCGTACCCCTGCAGCAGCGCGCGGACGATGGCGCCGCGCGCGTCCGCCGCGGGGACGTGCCGGGCGAGCAGCGCATCGGCGGCGGCTTCGATCGCGCGCACGCTGCGCTCGAACGTCGCCAGCGCTTCCGCCGAGAAGCGCGCGGCGAGCAGCGCCTGCGCCCGGGCCGCGGCGACGTCGGGCGCAAGGCCGCACCAGGCTTCGATCGCCTCCGGCAGCCGTCGGAGGTCTTCCGCCGACACCACGGCGGGCAGGTCGGGCCGATCGCCGTCGCCGGCGAGGTGCGGATCGATCGGCGAGAACATCGCCAGCGGCCCGGCCAGGATCTCGTCCGCGGCCAGCGCCATCAGCGTGCCCGACGAGGCGCAGGCATGCGGCACGATGAAGCGCAGCCGCGGCGCGCCCGCCTGCAGCCGCGTCGCGAGCCGGCGCGCGGCCTCGACCTCGCCGCCGCGCAAATGCACCACGACGTCGAGCCGCGACGTGGGGCCGATGCGCGCCAGCGCGTCGTCCAGCGGCGGCAGCAGGTCGTGGTCGATGTGCGACGCCGCGAGCAGCAGCGTGTTCACGCCGGTGTGCGCTTCGAGCGCGCCCAGGCGATCGCGCACGTCGGCCACGGACATGCGCTCAGCGCCTGCCGCGCGTGCCGGCGACCAGCCGGTCGGCGACGGCGTCGAGCATGCGCAGTTCCGGCACCAGTTGCTCGACGAACAGGAACTGGCCGCCCGGATTGTTCTCCAGGAACACGTGGCGGCCGTCGGGGGTGACGATCAGGTCGATCGCGCCGTACTGCAGGCCGTAGCCGTGGACGAAATCGCGGCAGCGCGCTTCCAGCGCCGGCGGCAGCGTCTCCGCTTCGTAGCGGATCGGCGCGCTGAAATCGCGGAAATCGAGCCGGGTGCGCGGGTCGTCCTGCGAATGGATGCGCGCGGCGAACACCGCATCTCCGATCACCGTGACCCGCAGTTCGTGGCGCTTGGCGACGTGCCGCTGGAACAGGCAGGGCGGCTCGGACACGGCTTCCAGCAGCGGCGCCTCGGCCGCGCCGATCAGGGTGGTGCCGAGGCCGCCGCTGACGCGGTCCTCGTCCGCGACCCGGTCCGCGCCCAGCGCGGTGGAGGCCATGCACTTGAAGACGACGCCTTCGGGAGCGGCGGCGTGGAACGCGATGGCGCTGGCGGCGCTGGTCGTGATCAGCGTGTCCGGCACGTCGAAGCCCATGCGCGCGGCGCGCGCGAGCTGTTCGCCCTTCCATTGCGCGCCGCGCACCGCCAGCGGATGGCTCATCCAGTACACGTCCTGCAGCCCGTACAGCAGGCCGGACAGCGCGTGCTGCGTTTCCTCGACGGCGTAGGCGCGCTCCTGCGCACCCATGTCCGGGTGCGCGAAGGCGAATTCGGCGGTCTTGCGCGTCCACACCGCGCCGATGTCGGCCACCGCGAGGGTGTCGCCGCTGGGCAGGTGGCGCAGGTGCCCGCGCCACGCCGGGGCGCTGAAATGCAGGTCGAGCGCGTAGTCGGCCGGAAAGCGGTCGAGGTCGAGCCGGAAGGCGGGACGGTCGCGTGCGGCGATGCGCTCGGCGACGAGGTCCGCGTGCAGGTCGGCGCTGTGGGTGACGATCAGGACGCGGCGGATCACGGCGTGCGGGAAACGACGAGGCGGAAGGCGTTCGTGTCCGCGTCGCGCTTCCCCAGGCGCGTCCCCGCCGCGCCGCGGGGAGACAGTCGCGGCCACGGGTCTCCGGACTGCGGGGGCGCGAACGCGGGGCGTGGATCGGCGGCGGGCGGGCGACCGGCGGGACGGCCCGTGCGGGCGTCGTCTCGCCGGCCGCGATCCCCGACGACAGCGTGTCGTGCCGGGATCACCCGCGGGGATGCGGGACGCTCAGCACCAGGCGCCGTTGTCGCGTCCGAGGGTCGTGCTGTAGCGGTAGTCGCCCTGGCGGGTCGGGTCGGTGCAGCCGGCGGTGGCGACGCCGTCGCGGATGTCCCAGCGCGGCGGCTCGGGGCTGCGGGTCTTGTCGGCGAGCTTGAAGGCGAACGTTTTCTTTTCGGTGTCCATGTGCATGTCCTTTTCGATGTGAGTCGAAGCACGCGAAGGCCGGTGCGGTTGGCGACCGGCCGGACATGACTAGCACGCGCCCCCGGCAGGGTCAACGCCACGGTGACGACCGGCGCCCGTTCCGCACCGGGGTCCGCAAGGAGTGCGACCCGCGTCGGGAAACGGGCGCCAGGCGGGGGATCCGCGGTGCTTGACGTGACGCGTCGCAGCAAGTTAACGTGATAGCACGTTAATACATGCTCCGGGGCCGGTCGCCCCTCTCCGCGACATGAAGCACCGCATCCAGCCGCTGCCCGAACGCGACGCCCAGGCCGGGCTGGAAGCGCTCGCCTCCACGCTCGCCGGGCTGCGCCGTCCGGAGGACGTGCGCGCGTTCCTGGAAGACCTGTGCACGCCGGCGGAGCTGGAGGCGATGGCCGATCGCTGGAAGGTGGTGCCGCTGCTGGTCGAAGGCGTGCCCTATCGCGAGATCCACGACCGCACCCTGGTCAGCGTGACCACCATCGGCCGCGTCGCGCGGACCATCGAACGCGGCGCCGGCGGCTACCGGCTCGCGATCGGTCGTCGCGCCCGCGCCGGGCGCCGCGCCGACGGCGCCTCCTGAAGGAATCCCCATGTCGCCCTCTCCCGCCACCTCCACCCGCGACCGCCTGCGCATCGCGATCCAGAAAAGCGGCCGGCTCAGCGAGCCGGCGCTGGCGTTGCTCGCCGCCGCCGGCCTGAGCTGGCAGGAGAGCCGCGACAAGCTGTTCTACTACGGCGAATCGCTGCCGGTGGACCTGCTGCTGGTCCGCGACGACGACATCCCCGGGCTGCTCGCCGACGGCGTCTGCGACCTCGGCATGGTCGGGCGCAACGTGCTGCTCGAACAGCACCACGAGCGCGCGGCGCGCGGCGAGGCGGTGCCGTTCCGCGAATGGCGCGGGCTCGGCTTCGGTCGCTGCCGGCTGATGTTCGGCATCCCCGAGGACTGGGACTGGGATCCGCAGGCGCAGTTGCCGGGCAGGCGCATCGCCACCAGCTATCCGGCGCTGCTGTCGCGCTGGCTGTCCGAACGCGGCATCGCCGCCACTCCGGTGACGATGTCCGGGTCGGTGGAGCTCGCGCCGCGGCTGGGCCAGGCCGACCTGGTCTGCGACCTGGTCTCCAGCGGCGCCACCCTCGCCGCCAACCGGCTCAAGCCGATCGAGGTCGTGCTCGACAGCGAGGCGGTGCTCGCCGGTCCGGTCGAATCCTTCGTCGACGCCCGGGCCGGAATCGCCGAATTGCTGCTGCGCCGTCTCGACGGTGTGATGAAGATTCGCGACAGCAAGCTGCTGATGCTGCAAGCTCCCCGGTCGATCCTGCCGCAGGTCCTGCAACTGCTGCCCGATGCCGAGCCGCCCACGGTGACGCCGCTGGACGGTTCCGCGGGCGGCGACGTGGCGGTGCAGGCGCTGTGCCACGGCGCCATGACCTGGCAACGGCTGGAGGAACTCAAACGCGCCGGGGCCCGGGGGCTCATGGTGCTGCCCGTGGAGAGGATGCTGGCATGAACATGTCGACGAAGGCGCCGCTGGCGAGCCGGATCGATCTGAACCTGTTGACCTGGAGCGGCCTCGACGAGGCCGGGCGGCGCGCGGCCCTGCGCCGGCCGACCCAGGATTCCGCCGCCGCGGTGCGGCTGGGCGTGGGCAAGATCATCGCCCGCGTGCGCGCCGACGGCGACGCCGCGCTGCGCAAGTACACGCGCCTGCTCGACCATGCGCTGCTGGAGGACTTCGCAGTCTCCGACGCCGAGTTCGACGCGGCCGAGGCGGCGCTGGACCCGGCGCTGCGCGCGGCCATCGTCGATGCGGCGGCGCGGATCGAGGCCTTCCACCGCGAGGGCGGGGTGCGCGAATACGCGGTCGATACCGCGGACGGCGTGCGCTGCTCGCGGATGGTGCGTCCGATCGCGCGCGTCGGCCTGTACATTCCCGCCGGCAGCGCGCCGCTGCCTTCGACGATGCTGATGCTCGGCGTGCCGGCGCGCATCGCCGGTTGCGACGAGGTGATCGTGTGCACGCCGCCGCGTCCCGACGGCAGCGCGGACCCGACCGTGCTGTTCGCCGCGCGCCACTGCGGCGCGACCCGGGTGTTCAAGCTCGGCGGCGCGCAGGCGATCGCGGCGATGGCCTCCGGCACCCAGAGCGTGCCGGCCTGCGACAAGCTGTTCGGCCCGGGCAACGCGTGGGTGACCGAAGCCAAGCGCCAGGTCTCGACCGTCGAGGGCGGCCCCGCCATCGACATGCCGGCCGGTCCGTCGGAACTGCTGATCATCGCCGACGGCGGCGCCACGCCCGCGTTCGTCGCCGCGGACCTGCTGTCGCAGGCCGAGCACGGCCCGGATTCGCAGGTCATCCTGCTGTCGGACTCGGCGCCGCTGATGGCGCGCGTCGCCGCCGAACTGCCGCCGCAGCTCGCGCGGCTGCCGCGCGCGGACATCGCCCGCCAGGCGCTGTCGAAATCGCGGCTGATCCTGGTGCCGTCGCTGGACGTCGCGTTCGAGGTCAGCAACCGCTACGCGCCGGAGCACCTGATCCTCGCGCTGCGCGACGCCGAGCCGTGGCTGCGCAAGGTCCGCTGCGCCGGTTCGGTGTTCCTCGGCGACTATGCCGCCGAAGCCCTGGGCGACTACTGCAGCGGCACCAACCACGTGCTGCCGACCGGCGGCGCGGCGCGCGCCTGGAGCGGATTGTCGGTCGCGAGCTTCCAGACTTCGATCAGCGTGCAGCGGGTCGCTGCCGAAGGGCTGCGCGGCATCGGCCCGTCCGCGGTGCGCCTGGCCGAAGCCGAGGGCCTGCAGGCCCACGCCGCCGCGGTGACGATGCGCCTGGCGGCGCTGGAGAACGCGAAATGAGCGCAGCGCCGCCGGGCGCCCGCCGGTCCGACGTGCTCGACCTCGTGCGCGACGACCTGCGTGCCTTCGCCGGCTACGCGTCCGCCCGCAGTCATGCCGTCGACGGCACGGTCTGGCTCAACGCCAACGAGTCGCCGTGGAACAACGAGGCCGACCCCGACGGCGCACTGCGCCGCTATCCCGCGCCGCAGCCCGAGGCGCTGCGCACGCAGCTCGCAGCGCTGTGGGGGGCGCGTCCGGAACAGTTGCTGATCGGCCGCGGCAGCGACGAGGCCATCGACCTGCTGGTGCGCGCGCTGTGCCGCGCCGAGCGCGATCCGGTGGTGATCGCGCCGCCGGTGTTCGGCATGTACGCCGTCTGCGCACGGCTGCAGGGCGCGCCGATCGTCGAAGCGCCGATGCGCGACCATGCCGACGGCTGGGTCACCGACCTCGCCGGGATGCGCGACCTCGCCACCGCGCGCCGCGCGAAGATCGTGTTCCTGTGCTCGCCCGGGAATCCCGGCGGCGAGTTCATCCCGCTGGTCGCGATCCGCGCGCTGGCGCAGGCGTTGAAGGACCATGCGCTGGTCGTGGTCGACGAGGCCTACCTCGATTACGCCGATGCGCCGTCGGCGGTGTCGCTGATCGACGAGTACCCGAACGTCGCCGTGCTGCGTACGCTGTCGAAGCTGCACGCGCTGGCCGGCGCGCGCATCGGCGGCGTGATCGCCGATCCGGCGCTGATCGCGGTGCTGCGCCGCTGCCAGGCGCCGTATCCGGTGCCCGAGCCCTGCGCCGCGCTGGCGCTGCGCGCGCTCGCGCCCGAGGCGCTGTCGCAGGCGCGCGAACGCGCCGCGGTCGTACGCGCGCAGCGCACGCGGGTGTTCGACGCGCTGTCCGCGATGCCCGGCGTGCGCCGGGTGTATCCGAGCGCCGGCAACTTCCTGCTGGCGCGCTTCGACGACGCCGAGGGCGTCTATCGCCGGCTGCTCGCCGCCGGCGTGGTGGTGCGCGACATGCGCGCCACCCCAGGCCTGTCCGATGCGCTGCGGATCACCATCGGCGCGCCGGAGGAGAACGACGCCGTGTTCGCCGCCTTGCGCCCGGTGGAGGCCGCGGCGTGAACGCGAAGCGGCCGATCCTGTTCGTCGACCGCGACGGCACCCTGATCCGCGAGCCGGCCGATTTCCAGATCGACCGCTTCGAGAAGCTCGCCTTCGTCGACGGCGTGATCCCTGCGCTCCTGAAGCTGCGCGACGCCGGTTACGCCTTCGTGATGGTGACCAACCAGGACGGGCTCGGCACCGACGCCTTCCCGCAGGCCGACTTCGACGGCCCGCACGCGCTGATGGTGCAGGTGTTCGAGAGCCAGGGCATCGTCTTCCGCGACACCCTGATCGATCGCAGCTTCCCGCACGAGAACGCGCCGACCCGCAAGCCGAGGCTCGGACTGGTGCAGCCGCTGCTGCGCGACCACGGCATCGACTGGGCGCGCTCGGCGATGGTCGGCGACCGCGAGACCGACATCGAGTTCGCCGTGAATCTCGGCATCCGCGGCTTCAAGCTGAAGTCGCCGCAGTTCGGCGACGGCGTGGACTGGGCGGAGATCGCGCACGCCCTCGCCGACGCGCCGCGCACCGCGAAGGTCGTGCGCCGCACGAAGGAAACCAGGATCGAGGTCGAGGTCGATCTCGATCGCGAGGCCGACCCGGACGTGAAGACCGGCCTCGGCTTCTACGACCACATGCTGGAACAGCTCGGCAAGCACGGCGGCTTCGCGCTGCGCCTGCGCTGCGAGGGCGACCTGCACATCGACGAGCACCACACCGTCGAGGACTGCGCGCTCGCGCTCGGCCAGGCGCTGCGCGAGGCGCTGGGCGACAAGCGCGGCATTGCGCGTTACGGCTTCACCCTGCCGATGGACGAGGCGCTGGCCACCGCCGCGCTGGACTGGTCGGGGCGGCCGTACTGCGTGTTCGAGGGTGCGTTCGAGCGCGAGATGGTCGGCGGCCTCGCCACCGAGCTGGTGCCGCACGTGTTCCGCTCGCTGTGCGAGACCGCGGGGCTCAACCTGCACCTGAGCGTGCGCGGCGACAACGACCACCACAAGATCGAGGCCTGCTTCAAGGCCGTGGCGCGCGCGCTGCGGCAGTCGTTCCGTCGCGAGGGCGATGCCTTGCCCAGCACCAAGGGGGCGCTGTGAGCGCACGCCCGAACGGCGGCGACCTGGCGTTGATCGACGCCGGTGGCGCCAACCTCGGTTCGGTGATGTACGCGCTGCGCCGCATCGGCGCCGCGCCGCGGCTGGTGCGCGACGCCGATGCGTTGGGCGATCCCGAGCGGGTGATCCTGCCCGGCGTCGGCGCCGCGGCGCCGTCGATGGCGCTGCTGCGCGCGCGCGGGCTCGACGTCGCGCTGCGCGCCAGCGAGGCGCCGCTGCTCGGCGTCTGCGTCGGCCTGCAACTGCTGTTCGAAGGTTCGGAAGAAGGCGACGTCGATTGCCTCGGCCTGCTGCCCGGCCGCGTGCGCAGGCTCGCCGGCGGTCCCGGGCTGCGCATTCCGCACATGGGCTGGAACACGCTGCGGTTCCGCCAGCCGGCGTCGCCGCTGCTCGCGGGCATCGACGACGGCGCGCACGCCTATTTCGTGCACAGCTTCGCCGTGCCCGTCGAGGAGGCCGGCGACGCGGTGCTCGCCGACACCGACCACGGCGCGCGCTTCGCCGCGGTGGTCGGCCACGGCCGCCGCTTCGGCGCCCAGTTCCATCCCGAGCGTTCGTCGGCCACCGGCCTGCGCCTGCTCGACAACTTCCTGAAACTGCCCGCCTGACCGCGCCCCGACGATGTGGCCCGCATGACCGACGCGACCTTCACCGCCTATCCCGCGATCGACGTGCGCGACGGCCACGTCGTGCGCCTGCTGCAGGGCGACTACGATCGCGAGACGCGCTACGCCGACGATCCGTTCGCGGTCGCGATGCGCTATGCCGACGCCGGCGCGCGCTGGCTGCACCTGGTCGATCTGGACGCCGCCCGCGCAGGCGGGTACACGCTCGCGCCGCTGCTGCGCCGGATCGCCGACGACGGCCGCCTGCGCGTGCAGACCGGCGGCGGCGTGCGCGACGAGGCCGCGGTCGCGGCGATGCTCGACGCCGGTGCGTCGCGCGTCGTGATCGGTTCGCTCGCGGTGCGCGAACCGGAGCGCGTCGTCGCCTGGTTGGCGCGCTTCGGCGCCGAGCGGCTGACGATCGCGCTCGACACGCGTCGCGACGAGACCGGCGTCTGGCGCCTGCCGGTGCACGGCTGGACCGAACATGCTCCACGCGACCTCGATGCCTGTCTCGATCTGTATCGCGACGCCGGCGCGCGCCACCTGCTGTGCACCGACATCGCCCGCGACGGCATGCTCCAGGGGCCGAACCTCGATCTGTACCGCGCGATCCTCGCCCGCGGCGACGGCTTCGCGCTGCAGGCCAGCGGCGGCGTCCGCGATGTGGCCGACGTGGCCGCGGCCCGCGACGCCGGCTGCGCCGGCGCGGTGCTGGGCAAGGCGCTGCTGGAAGGCCGGATGACGGTCGCGGAGGCGCTGGCATGCTGAGCCGCCGCATCGTGCCCTGCCTCGACGTCCGCGACGGCCGCGTGGTCAAGGGCGTGCGCTTCCGCGACCACGTCGACATGGGCGACATCGTCGAACTCGCCTGCCGCTACCGCGACGCCGGCGCCGACGAACTGGTGTTCTACGACATTTCCGCCAGCCCGGATGGCCGTTCGGTCGACGTCGGCTGGGTCGAGCGGGTGTCGTCGACGATCGACATCCCGTTCTGCGTCGCCGGCGGCATCCGCACGCTGGAGACGGCGACGCGCGTGCTGTTCGCGGGGGCCGACAAGGTGTCGATCAACACCCCGGCGCTGGAGCGTCCCGAACTCATCACCGAGATCGCCGAGGCCTACGGCCGCCAGTGCGTCGTGGTCGGCATCGATTCGATCCGCGAGCCCGACGGCGTCTGGCGCGTGCGCACGCATACGGGCGATCCTGATCGCGCGCGCGCGCCGGGTCGCGCCACCCTCGACTGGGTGCGCGAGGCGCAGGCGCTGGGCGCGGGCGAGATCGTGCTCAACTGCATGGACAGCGACGGCGTGCGCCGCGGCTACGACATCGCACAGTTGCGGGCAGTGCGCGCGCTGTGCGACGTGCCGCTGGTGGCGTCCGGCGGCGCGGGCACGGTGCAGCACTTCGTCGATGCCTTCCGAGAGGCCGACGTCGACGCCGCGCTCGCCGCCAGCGTGTTCCACTCCGGCGCCATCGCCATTCCCGACCTCAAGCGCGACCTGCGCGCCGCCGGCATCGAGGTGCGTCCATGACCGAATCCGCTTCCAACGACGCGTCGCCCGACGGCGCGACCTTCGACCCCGACGCGCTCGCCTGGGACAAGCAGGGCGGCCTGCTGCCTGTCGTCGTGCAGGACGCCGAGACGTACCGCGTGCTGATGCTCGGCTACATGAATCGCGAGGCGCTGGCGAAGACGCTGGAAACGCGGCAGGTCACGTTCTTCAGCCGCAGCAAGGGCCGGCTGTGGACCAAGGGCGAAAGCAGCGGCCACGTCCTGTCGCTGGTGTCGATCGAGACCGACTGCGACGCCGACACGCTGCTGGTGCAGGCGCGGCCGCAGGGCCCGACCTGCCATCTCGGGACCGCCAGTTGCTTCCCCAGCGCGCCCGGCGACGTGCTCGGCGAACTCGATGCGCTGATCCGCCGCCGCGAGGCCGAGCGCCCGCCGGGCAGCTACACGACCAAACTGTTCGAGAGCGGCGTCAAGCGCATCGCGCAGAAGGTCGGCGAGGAGGGCGTGGAGACGGCGCTCGGCGCGCTGGCCGACGACGACGACGGCTTCCTCGGCGAAGCCGGCGACCTGCTCTACCACCTGATCGTGCTGCTGCGCGCCCGCGGCTTCTCGCTGGAAGACGCCAAGCGCGTGCTGAAGCAGCGCCGCGGCTGAAATTCCCCGGTAGAGCGGCCTTCAGGCCGCTGCTTTTTCGATCAACACCAGCGGCCTGAAGGCCGCTCTACCGGAGCGCGCCGGCGGGGCTGCCTCGCGACGCTGCCCTTGGCTTCCGCGGGAGATGCCGCGGCCTGAAGGCCGCTCTACCGAGCCGGGTCGATGGCGGGCCTCAGGCCGCCGTGATCGACGTGCGCACGCAGTCGCGGCCGTTGGCCTTGGCGGCGTAGAGCGCCTGGTCGGCGACCGACAGCGCGGCGTCGGAATCGACCTCGGCGCCCGCGTCCACGGTATGCACGCCGATGCTCGCGGACACGCGCAACTGGTGTTCGCCGCTGGGGCACGTGTCCTCCACCAGCCGCCTGCGCAGCGCTTCGGCGACGGCCACCGCGCCGCCGAGGTCGTGGCCGGGCAGGACCACCACGAATTCCTCGCCGCCGAAGCGCGCGAGCAGCGCGCCTTCGTGCGTGCGCAGGGCCTGGCCGATGCGCTGCGCGGCCCAGCGCAGGCAGTCGTCGCCGACCAGGTGGCCGTAGCGGTCGTTGATCGACTTGAAGTGGTCGAGGTCGATCATCAGCAGCGAGATCGGCCGGTTGCCTTCGCGACCTTCGCGCAGCAGCGTCTCGAAGGTCTCGTGGAAGTAGGAGCGGTTGTAGAGGCCGGTGAGGCCGTCGCGGCGGCTGGAATCGCGCAGCCGGCGATGCGCGTCCTCCAGTTGCATCAGGGTGCTGCGCACTTCCTGCGTGCGCTGCGCGACCTTGCGCTCCAGCCGCTGGTTGGCCTCGGCGGCGATGCGTTCGTTCTCGTTGCGCAGGGCGGCATAGCGGTGGCTCAGCGCGATCGACAGCAGCAGCATCTCCATCGCCGAGCCGATCTGGACGCCGTACTCGGTCAGCATGTTCTTGGGCAGGATGCCGAACGCCAATGCGGCGATCATCGCGGTGCCGGACAGGAACACCGCCCACGCCAGCAGGAACAGCCGCGCCGGCATGTAGCCGCGGCGCACGCCCACGATCGCCGCGGCCACCACCCACAGCACGCCGACGATCACGATGCGGGTGGCCCACGGCGTCGCGACGCTGTAGGGAATCCACATCGACGCCAGCCCCAGCAGCGAGCACACGACGATGAAGCCGATGCTGACCTTGTTGCCGCGCGGGAAGCGCGTGGGCATCTCCAGGAAGGCCCGCGCGAACTGCTGCATGCCGATCATCGCCAGGCAGATCGAAGCAGGCACCGCCACGTTCGCCAGCCACGGGTCCTTCGGCCAGAAGTACTCGAAGCTGTAGCCGTTGAGCGTGAACAGCACCAGCCCGAAGGCGCTGATGTGGAACAGGTACCAGAAGTAGTTGCGGTCGCGCAGGGTGATCCACAGCACCAGGTTGTAGACGAACAGCGCGATCAGGATGCCGTAGTACAGGCCCATCACGAACTGGGCGTCGCGCGAGAGCGAGGTGAAGGCCTGCGGGGTGTAGAGATCCAGCGGCACCTGCATCGAGCTTTCGCTCTGGGTGCGCACGAGCAGTTCGACCGGCTCGCCCAGCGGCAGGTCGATGCGGAAATTGGGGTGGCGATAGGCGATGCTGCGCGACGCGAACGGCAGGCGGTCGCCGCCGGCCTGGTGGACGATGCGGCCGTCGGGATAGCGCACGTACACGTCGATGCGGTCGAGCAGGGCGAAGCTCTGCACCAGCATCCAGTACGGCTGCTCCGCGTTGCGGTTGTCGAGCGTGGCGTGGAACCAGAACGCGCCGGACTGGAAGCCGAAGGCGGTCTTGCCGGCCGGCACCGGCGTGAACTTGCCGCCGTCGCTGAGCCGCCAGGCGTCGTCGGGGTCGTCGACCGCGCTGGCGTCGTGGTAGTAGCTCAGGTAGGGCGTGAGCGACAGCGCGGCAGTGTCGTCGCCGAGCACGGCCGGCGGGGGCGCGGACTGCGCGGCGGCCCATGCCATGCCGGACAACGCCAGCAGGACCAGCGTCGCGACGATGCGGCGCCAGGCGCGTCGGAACGGCATTCGGCTCCCCCTCGGACGGATCAGGGGCGATCTTACTGCAAGGGGCCGGCGGTCGCCCGCCGGGGACGTGGGGCATAATCCTGTACCGACGCGGACAGAAATGAGGTGGGCATGCGTTCGATCCTCGGCTGGGCGGCGCTGGGACTGGCCTGCGCGATCGCGGGCCTGCCCGGGCGCGTGGACGCGAAGACGCTGTCGGGCGTCGTGTTCGACGACCGCAACGGCGACGGCCGCCGCCAGTCCGGCGAGCCGGGCGTCCCCGGCGTGGCCCTCTCGGACGGACGCGCGCTGGTCGTCACCGACGTCGCCGGGCGCTACCGGATCGACCCCGCGCCGGGCAGCACGGTGTTCGCGATCAAGCCCGCCGGCTGGCGCCTCCCGGGCGACGACCCGGCACGCCCGGGGGCGTGGCGGCAGGTGCCCTCGAACGCGCCCATTGCGCCGAAATACGGCGGCATCCGCGCGGCGTCGTGGTCCCCGGCCTTCGACATCGGATTGCGGCGCGCGCCTGCCGCCGCCGGGCCGCTGTCGGTCCGGGTGTTCGCCGATCCGCAGCCGAAATCCCGGGTGGACGTCGATTACTACGGTCGCGACATCGTCGACAGCGTGCTCGCGGAGCCCGCGGCCGCGCCCGACGCGCGCCTGCCGCCGCCGCAGCTTGGCGCGAGCCTGGGCGACATCGTCAACGACGATCTGTCGCTGTATCCGGCGATGAACGCGCAGACCCGCCGCATCGGCGTGCCGTGGCTGCACGTCCCGGGCAACCACGATCTCGACCTCGACGTGGCGCGCGACGAGGATGCGCTGCTGGGCTTCCGCAACGTCTACGGCCCCGACACGTTCGCGTGGGAGGAGCCGCAGGCCACGTTCATCGGCCTGGACGACGTGATCTACCGTCCCGGGCAGTCGCCGGCCTACATCGGCGGGTTCCGCGACGACCAGTTCGCGTTCCTCGAGGCCTACCTGCCGCGGGTGTCGAAGGATCGGCTGCTGGTGCTGATGATGCACATCCCGCTGTTCGAGACCGACGGCCGCGACACCTTCCGCGACGCCGATCGCGCGCGCCTGTTCGCGCTGCTGCAGGCCTTCCCGCACGTGCTGGTGCTGAGCGGCCACATGCATACGCAGCAGCACTGGCGCCACGACGCGTCCACCGGCTGGCACGGCGCCGCGCCGCTGCACGAATACAACGTCGGCGCGGCCTGCGGCGCGTTCTGGAGCGGGGTCAAGGACGCGGCCGGCATCCCGGACACGACCATGGCCGACGGCACCCCGAACGGCTACGCCAGCCTCGTGATCGGGCCCGACGCGCGCTACGCCCTGCGCTGGCACGTCGCGCGCGCCGCCGGCGACCCGACCATGGCCGTGCATGCGCCCGCCGTGCTGCGGCGCGGGGCGTATCCGGCCTGGGGCGTCTACGCGAACGTGTGGATGGGGCAGCGCGACGACCGGGTCGAGTTCCGGGTCGACGACGGCGACTGGACGCCGATGCGCCGGGTGGATGCGGCCGATCCCGACATGCTCGCCGAGAACCGGCGCGACGACGAGGCGCGCGCGCTGCGCGGCTACGATCGCTCGCCGGAGGCGACGCCGTCGGCGCACCTGTGGCGCGGCGCGCTGCCGACCGACCTCGGCGTCGGCACGCATCGGGTCGAGGTGCGCACGTCCGACGCCTGGCGCGGCGAACTGCGTGCCGGGACGACCTATCGCCTGGAGGACGCCGCGCCATGACCGATCTGCCCGACGACCTGCCGGTGCTGCCGTTCGCCGACGCCGGCGCCTGGGAAGCGTGGCTGGAGGCCAACGCGACGACGAAGGGCGCGTGGCTGAAGATCGCGAAGAAGGACAGCGGCATTCCCAGCGTCACTTATGCCGAGGCGCTGGACGTGGCGCTGTGCCACGGCTGGATCGACGGCCAGAAGCGCAGCTTCGACGCGGCGTATTTCCTGCAGCGATTCACCCCGCGGCGGCCGAAGGGACTGTGGTCGAAGATCAACATCGGCCATGTCGAGCGCCTGACCGCCGCCGGTCGCATGCGCGCGGGCGGCCTGCGCGAGGTCGAGGCCGCCCGGGCCGACGGCCGCTGGGACGCCGCCTACGACGGCAGTCGCAACATGGCGGTGCCGCCGGAGCTGGCGAAAGCGCTGGCGCTGGCGAAGCACCGCAAGGCCAGGGCGTTCTTCGAGGCGCTCGACGCGGCCAATCGCTATGCCGTGTGCTGGCGCGTGCAGACCGCGAAGACGCCGGAAACGAAGGCGAAACGCGTGGAAACGCTGGTGGCGATGCTCGCCCGGGGCGAGAAGCTGCACTGACGGCCCGCCGGGCGATCGACGCCCGCGGGGTCAGCGTTGCTTGCGGTTCGGGGTGGCGGGCGGAGCGGCGGGCGCGCCGGCTGCCGACGTCGCTTTCGTCGCCGCGCCCGTGTTTTCGGGTTTCGCCGGCGGCGTCGGCGCGGCGTAGGCGATCGGCGGCCCCGCGACCAGTTGCGCGCGCCATGCCGCGAGGATCGGCACGATCGCCTTGCCGATCGCGATCTGCGGACGCGACGGCCTGAAACCTTCTTCGCGCTCGCGTTCGGCGATGCGCTGCTTCGCCTGCTCGAAGGCCTCGGCGAAATCGGTGGTCGCATTCAGCGCTTCGGCCAGGTAGGCGCGGCCGAAATAGGTCGCGTCCGAATCCGCGCCGCAGCCGAACGAGGGCCGGTTGCGATGCGCCGCGGTGATCACCAGCGCGCGGTCGCCTTTGAGCAGCGGCACGAAGCCGCCGGAATAACAGGCCGAGATCACCAGCACGCGGTTGCGGATGCCGGCCTCGTCGAGCGCCTTGCGCAGCCAGGTCGGGTCGATCACGCCGATGTAGTTCGGCGCCATCCGCAGCAGCAACTGGTGCTGGGGAGTGCCGTGCATCGTCATGAACAGCACCAGGAAGTCCTGGTCCGGATCCATCGTCTTGCCCATCGCCGCCAGCGCGGCGCGCAGGTTGTCCGGCGTCGCCAGCGGATGCGGCAGCGCGCCGAGGCTGTCGGCGTGGTTGATCAGCGCGATCGTACGGCCGCCGGCGCCGAAGCGCTCGGTCATCAGCCGCTCGAAGTAGGCGGTCTCGTTGCGGAACACGTTCTCTTCGCTGTCGCCGCCGAAGCCGATGGCGTACAGGTCGGGCTGGCCGGGGCGCTGCGGCGCGAGCGCCGACAGCGCCGCCTGCAGGCGCTCGCGGTCGCGCGTGCGCTGGGTGGTGTCCGCGGGCTCGCGCGCGGCGACCGCGCCCGCGACGCAGGCCAGCGACAGCAGCAGGAGGCAACGGACGAAGCGGGGCATGGGTCAGGCCGTCGTGTCGATGGCGTCGAAGCGCTCGACGCGGGCGTGTCCGTGGGTGGCGTCGCCGGTGCGCGGCATCGGATAGTCGTCGAGACGATCGACCAGCACCGTGCGCAGGCCCGCATCGCGCGCGGCGTCCAGCTCCTCGACCACGTCGGAGAGGAACAGGATGTCCTGCGGCGCGACGCCCGGATGCTGCCGGCCCAGACTTTCAGCGATGGCGCGGTAGCTGCCGGCCTCGCGTTTGTGGCCGACCTCGGTGTCGAACCAGGCGTCGAACAGCCCGGTGAGGTCGCCGGCGTCGGTGTGGCCGAAGAACAGTTTCTGCGCCGGCACCGAGCCGGACGAATACACCGCCAGCGGCAGGCCGGCGGCGTGCCAGGCGCGGAGCTGCCGCGCGGCGTCGGGATAGATGTGCGCGGTGAAATCGGCGCTGCGGTAGCCGTCCTGCCAGATCATGCCCTGCAGCGCCTTCAGCGCCGTGTGCTTGCGGTCCTCGTCGATCATTCCCTGCAGGATCTCGACGATCACCCGATCGTCGCAGACCGCGCCGTGCTCGGTCGCGACCGCGTCCAGCCAGCGCCGCACCTCCGGCTCGTGCCCGCGCTCGCGCACGAACCCGGGCAGCGCCCGCCGCGCATACGGGAACAGCACGTCCTTCACGAACGAGATGGAGGAGGTGGTGCCTTCGATGTCGGTGAGGATGAGCATGTCGAGTCGATGGTGGAGGTCAGGAGGCATATCGCACGAGCGTGTGGTTTTCGCCGTTCAGTGCCGTGTCGATGATGGGGGCGATGTATTCCCAATCGCCACCCGCCAGCCCGGCGCCGATGAGGGGGTAACCGATCCTTTTCCCGCCGAATGTACGCTTGACGAGCTGCATGGCCGTTCGGATGGCATCGTAATCCACCTTCTTCCCCGATCCGCGCCAGTCGTATTGCGTGTAGGCGTTGACCACCACGAACGAACGATGCGGGCGTTGGATCTCCGCGAACGAGATCGTTCCGAGTTTCCCGCGGTCGCCTTTCGCTGTCGCGAGGTCTGCCGCATAGGCTTCCGGGAAGTGCGCCTTGATCGTCTTCGCGATGCCTGCGCCCATCGTGCAGTGACAATTGCAGCCATGCACGATCACGTCGAATTCGCCCGCAAGGGCGAATTCGAGCAGGTCGCCATCGATGACGCGCATGACGTGCGTTCCTGCCGCCCGTTTACGCCCCGGCCTCATACCGCGGAAACCGCTGCGCGATATCCGTGCCGGTGAAGTGGCCGACCCAGCCGTCGGGCTGCTGGAAGAAGCGGATGGCGACGAAGCTCGGCTCCGGGCCCATGTCGAACCAGTGCGTGGTGCTGTCGGGCACGGAGATCAGGTCGCCGGCCTCGCACAGGACTTCGTAGACCTTGCCGTCGACGTGCAGGTCGAACAGGCCCGAGCCGGCGACGAAGAAGCGGACTTCGTCCTCCCTGTGGACGTGCTCGTCGAGGAACTTGGCGCGCATCGCCTCGCGGTTCGGGTTGTCCGGGGCGATGCTCACCACGTCGATGGTGATGAAGTTGCGCTCGGCGCTGATCCGGTCGATGTCGGCGCGATAGGCTTCGATGATCGTCTCCGGCGCATCGCCCGGGGCGATCGGCTGCGCGGCTTCCCAGCGCTCGAAATCGACGCCGATCTTCGCCAGTTCGGCGGCGATCGCCGCGTGATCGTGGATGACCGACAGCGGGACGTCGGGGCGGTCGTCGGCAAACAGGCGCAGGCGGCTCATGGGGCGTGTTCCGGGCGGGACGTGGGTCCGCCGATCATGGGGCAGGGGGCAGGGCGGTTCAATGCGAAGCGGTCGAAACGGTGCGGTGCGCGACCTTGGCGCCGCGAGCGCGTGGTCGCGGCGGGCCCCGTCCGGGGCCGCGGTCCTGTCCGGGCGTCCTCCGCGGAAGCGGAGGAGGGGCGGTCAGCCGCGCAGTCGGCGCATCTCCAGCTCGCAGCCGAGCATGAACTCGAAGGCGTCCAGGTGGCGGCGGGCTTCGGCGATGTCCTGGCCCCAGGCGTACAGCCCGTGGCCGGCGATCAGGTAGCCCCAGGTGTCGGGTTCGGTCAGCACCGCGTCGACGCTGGCGATCAGCTCGTTCATGTCCTGCGAATTCGGCACCACCGGCAGGTCGAAGGTCTTCTCGTGGGTGGTGTGGCCGCGCAGGGCCTTGAACAGCTCGTAGCCCTCGAGCCGGACCCGGCCCTCCGGCGCGTAGAGCAGGCCGGCGATGGTCTGGGTCGGCGAATGGGTGTGGAGGACGGCGCCGACGTCGGGAAAGCGGCGATAAAGATGGGTGTGCAGGGCGGTCTCGGCGGACGGCCGGTGGTGGGTGGCGACCGGACGGTTGTCCATGTCGACGACCATGATGTCGGCTTCGGTCAGCCGGCCCTTGTCCTTGCCGGAAATGGTGATCGCGGCGCGGTCGGCGTCCATCCGGATCGAGAAGTTGCCGGCGGTCGCGGGCGTCCAGCCCTTGGCGGCGAGCTCGCGGGTGTGCGAGACGATCTGGGCGGCGCAGCCGGCGTAGAGATTGTGGTCGAAGGCGGGGGTGTTCATGCCGCGCAGTGTAGCGGCTGGGGCCTGCCGGGATCATGCGCGCCGGTCGGACGCTCATTCCCGGTGGGCATGCGGTCGTTCAGTCGTCGGAGCGCTGCTGGCCGTAGCCGCGGAATTTATCGAGCACGCGTGCCATTTCGTCGTCGGGGAGATCGCGGGTCGGGCCGAGGCTGCGCGCCAGCAGGTACTGCCGGGCGAGGTTCTCGACTTCCTGCGCCAGCGCGTAGGCCTCCGCGAGCGTGGCGCCGGTGGCGACCTGGCCGTGGTTCGCCATCAGGCAGGCGCGATAGCCGCCGTCCAGGGCGTGCAGCACGTTGGCGGAGAGTTCCGGCGTGCCGAAGGTGGCGTACTCGGCGCAGGGGATCCGGGCGCCGCCGGCCACCGCGACCATGTAGTGGAAGGCGGGGATGCCGAGCCCGAGGCAGGCCAGCGCGGTGGCGTAGGTCGAGTGGACGTGGACCACGGCGTTCGTGCGCGGGAACGCCTGCAGGATGTCGCAGTGGAAACGCCACTCGCTGGACGGGATCAACTGGCCCGGCGGGCAGTCGCCGTCGGCGCCGAGATAGACGATGTCTTCCGGTTGCAGGCGATCGTAGGCGCGGCCGGTGGGCGTGATCAGCAGGCCGTCGCCCCAGCGCAGGCTGGCGTTGCCGGATTTGCCGATCGACAGCCCGCTGGCGTTCATGTCGCAGCAGCGGTCGATCAGCGATTGCCGGGCGGCGCGTTCGTGGTCCTGCATGCGGGGGTCGCGACGTCAGACGGGCGTGCAGGATAGCCGGACTGTGCCAGCGTCGCGACCTCGTGAATGCGAACGATTCGCGTTGACTTGCGTTTTCGATGTCGCTGCTAGCATGCGTGCCTGTTTGAAGGCCATGCGAACGCTCCGCTCGAAGTCGCTCCGGATTGACCCAGCGCAAGGACACGGCATCGATGGCCCGGATATTTTCCCTTTCGTTCCCACACGCCACGGTACCCGCCATGTCCCACGATGCTTCCCGTCGCCGTTTCCTGACCATCGCCGTCGTCGCCGCGGCCACCGCGCCGGTCGCGCTGCATTCGCTCAACGCCGAAGCCGCCGCGCCGGCCCCCGCCGCGCTTCCGAAGCTCTCGCCGACCGACGCCACCGCGAAGGCGCTGGGCTACGTCGAAGACGCGACCAAGGCCAAGCACGCCGCCTTCAAGCCGGGCAGCGACTGCGCCAACTGCAACTTCTTCAAGGGCGCCAAGGGCGCGGCGTCCGGTCCGTGCACCATCTTCCCGAAGAACACGGTCGTCGCGAAGGGCTGGTGCAGCGCCTACGCCAAGAAGCCCTGATCGCCAGCGGCTTCGTCGGCAGCAACGAAAAACGGCGCGGGAAACCGCGCCGTTTTCGTTTGCCCGCGAACGGGGCGGGTCAGGCCTGCGGGCCTTCGTGGAAGCTGGGTTCCGCGGGGATCGCCGGTTCCTGCGCATGGGCGTGGAGCAGGTGCTCGTTGCCCGGCGCGAGGTGGCTGCGGCGGCGTGCGTAGGCGAAGTAGACGATCAGGCCGACGACCGCCCAGGCGCAGAAGAACTTGATCGTCGGGTTCCAGCCCAGGCTGAAGAACAGCAGCACGCAGCCGGCCATCGCCAGCGGGCCGACGACCCAGACCATCGGCGTCCGGAACGGCCGTGCGCGACCCGGATCGGTCTTGCGCAGGATCATCACGCCGGCCGCGACCATGAAGAACGCGAACAGCGTGCCGGCATTGGAAATGTCGGCGAGGATGTCGACCGGGAACAGCGCCGCGAAGAACGCGACGAAGATGCCGGTGATCCAGGTCACCACGTGGGGAGTGTGGTACTTCGGATGGACCTTGGCCAGGCCTTCCGGCAGCAGGCCGTCGCGCGACATCGTGAACAGGATGCGGGTCTGGCCGAACATCATCATCAGCACGACCGAGGGCAGCGCGAGGATCGCGGCGCCGGCGACGAGGTCGCCGATCCTGGGCCAGCCGATCTCGCGGAGCACGAAGGCCAGCGGTTCCTTCGACTCGGACAGCGGGCCGCCCGGCTGCGCGCCCATCGAACCGACCGCGGCGTAGGCCACCAGCAGGTAGAAGATGGTGCAGACCCCGAGCGAGCCGATCAGGCCGATCGGGATGTTGCGGTTCGGATTCTTGGTTTCCTCGGCGGCGGTGGAGACCGCGTCGAAGCCGACGTAGGCGAAGAAGATGGACGCCGCGGCGCCCAGCACGCCCACGCCCGACAGCGGCGTGCCCCAGCCGTTCGGCAGCATCGGTTCGAAGTTGGCGCCGTCCACGACCGGGAAGGCCAGCGCGATGAAGGCGGTCAGCGCCGCGATCTTGATCAGCACCAGCACGGCGGTGACCTTGGCCGACTTCGAGGTGCCCGCGACCAGCAGCACGGTGACCAGCAGCGCCAGCAGGAAGGCGATCAGGTTGAAGCCGCCCTTGTGCTCCACGCCGTCGACCATGTGGATCACGGCGCCGTCCTTGAGCTGTTCGACCCAGAATGGCCCTGCGGTGAGGACATCTGGCAGGCCCAGTCCATGATGCGCCAGGAAGCCGTTGGCGTAGCCCGACCATCCGACGGACACGGCGCCGGCCGCGACCGCGTATTCGAGGATCAGCGCCCAGCCGACCATCCAGGCGATCACTTCGCCCAGCACGGCGTAGGAATAGGTGTAGGCCGAGCCGGAGACCGGCACCATCGCCGCGATCTCGGAGTAGATCAGTGCGGTCAGCGCGCAGACGATGCCGGCGATCACGAACGAATACATCATGCCCGGGCCGGCCTTGTTGGCGGCGACCGCGGTCAACACGAAGATGCCGGTACCGATGACCGCGCCGATGCCCAGCATGGTGAGGTCGAAGGCGCCAAGCTGGCGGGTCAACGACCGCTTGGCGGCGGTCTCGAGAATCAGGTCGAGCGGTTTCGTGCGCTGAAACAGCATTGAGAACTCCCCGGGAAGGCTTGCGGCGATCGCCGGCGAAACGCCGGCGCGATAACCCGGCGACCATACCGGGCCCGCTCCCGGCGCACAAGCGCAGGCCCCGGCGGCGGCACGTCCTGCGCCGGGCGATAATGCCGGCCCGCGATGATGCGATGCACCATGAACGATCCGAACGCGATGTCCGACCGCCTGCACCGTGTCTTTGCCGCATACGCCGCCCGCTGGCCCGGGGAAGCGGAGGTCGCCGACGCGTTCGACGCGCTCCTCGGCGACCCCGAGGACCCGTTCGTCCGCGACCGGCTCGCCGGCCATTTCACCGCCTCGGCCTGGCTGGTCGATCGCGCCGGCGAGCGTCTGCTGATGACCCACCACCGCAAGCTCGACCGCTGGCTGCAGCTCGGCGGGCATGCAGACGGCGACCGCGACCTCGCCGCGGTCGCGCTGAAGGAGGCGGAGGAGGAGTCGGGCCTGACCGGGCTGGTGGTCGAACCCGAACCGTTCGACCTCGACCGGCACTGGATCCCCGCGCGCGGCGACGTGCCCGGGCACTGGCACTACGACGTCCGCTACGTCGTGCGGGCGACCGCCGGCGAGGCGTTCGCGGTGAGCGAGGAATCGCACGCGCTGGCGTGGCGGCCGATCGCGGCGCTCTTCGACGAGCCGGGACTCGACCCCTCGATCCTGCGCATGGCCGCCAAGTGGCGGGACAGGTCCGTCGGCTGACACGGCGCGCAACGGTCGCGGCGGCGCCAGGGTTCGCCGTGCCCCGCCCGCGTCCGCCGGAGGCTTGCCCGGATGCCCGCCCCGGGATGCGGGCCGGCGTCGCGCGGGAAACGCTTCCCATGTCGTTCCGGACGACAGTGGGTGCGCCGGTCGCGTGCCGGGGACGATCCAGTCGCCGGACTGCCGCCCATGACGACAGGCCCGGGGCCCGGGGCGCCGGACCCGGTATCGTCGGTCCCGATCCGGGCGGAAGTCGGCCAGGGACGCGCCGACCGGGAAACCGCACCTGCCCGGCCGGAACCGGCATGGACAATCCGTCACGGCCGGTGTCGCGAACGGACGTTGAACTCACCGTATGATTCCGGGACATGCGCCGGAGCCGGATCGCGTGCGCCGCAGTGGCCGTCGTCGGCCCCGGCATCGAGGACGGACGGGACCGCGCCATGCGCCGGGCCCGCCCCCGCGAAATTGATTTCGTAAAGACATAGGGAGTGTGCAATGGAAGTCGTGAGGCAGCTCCTGGCCGAACTCGCCGGCCGGGACGTCAAGCTGGTGGTCGAAGACGGCAATCTGAACTGCTATGCGCCGAAGGGGGCCCTGACCCCCGACCTGGCCGCCGCCATCGCGCGCTGCAAACCCGACCTGCTGCGCGTGCTCGCCGAAGGGTCGGCCGCGCCGGGGGCGTCGGCGGGGGCGTCGGGGATTGCGGAGTTCCCGCTGTCCGTCGGAGAGAACACGCACTACATCCTGCAGCGGCTCAATCCGCTGAGGAGCCACGCGGTCCCGATCTGCGTCGAGGTCGGCGCCGACCTCGATCCCGGGCTGCTCGCCGAGGCCTGGAACCGGGTGCTCGATCGCCATCCGATCCTGATGGCGCGGATCGTCGAACGCGAGGGCGTCCCGGTCCACCACATCGACCCGGCCTGCCGCGCGGTGCTGCACGAGGAAACGCTGCCGCTGGCGCGCAGCGAGGACGTGGTCGCGCACTTCCAGGCGCGCGTGCTCGAACCGTTCGACCTGCAGGCCGGTCCGCCGTGCCGGATCACGCTGTTCACCTGGGCCGGCGGACGCCGCGGCCTGTTCGTCCTCGTCCACCACATCGTGTCGGACGGTTTCTCCAGCGGCGTGCTGCTGCGCGCGCTGTTCGATGCGTACCGCGATGCGGCCGCGGGCCGTGCGGCCCCCGCGCCGGCCGCCGCCAGCGGCTACGAGGCGTTCGTCGAGTGGGAGCGGCGGATGCTCGAATCCGCGGACGGCCGCAAGCACGCCGACTACTGGAAGGCGCAGTTGCAGGGCGACCTCTCCGGCTTCCGCCTGCTGCCCGACGCGCCGCGCCCGCTGCCGCCGGGTTACGAGCCGGAGATCGTGGTCGACACGCTGCCGGACGAGGTCGCGCGCCGCGTCCGCGACTACTGCGCGGCGAAGTCGCTGCTGCCGTCGGCGTTCTTCCTCGCCGTGTTCCAGTTGCTGCTGCACAAGTATTCGGGCCAGAAGGACATCGTCGCGGTGATGCCGATGGTGGTCCGGCCGGATGCGCGCTTCCACGACGAGATCGGCTACTACTTCAACATCGTGCCGCTGCGCGCCAGCTTCGAGTCGCCGCTCACCGCCGCCGGACTGATGCAGCAGATGCAGGGACGGATGGTCGATGCGCTGTTCCACGGCGCCTATCCGTTCCCGCTGATGATGAACCGGCAGAAGGGCAGCGACGCCCAGGATTTCCGGATCTACTACGCCTACCAGGAATTCGCCAATCTGTCGGATCCGTCCTTCGTCGAGCTTCGCCGCGAATTCGGCCTCGCTCCGTTCGAGGGCTTCCGGCAGAAGGCCGAGGGCGATTTCGACATCGCGTTCGAGGTGTTCCCGGAGGACGGCAGCTTCCGCATCCACCTGCAGAGCGATCCGAACCTGTACCCGAACGACACCATCCGCGCGCTGATGGCCCACTTCCGGGTACTGCTCGACGGGATCGGCCGCGACCCCGACCGCCCGGTCGCGGAATACCCGATCGCCACCGCGGAGGACCGTCGCCTGGTCCTGCAGGCATGGAACGACACCCCCGCGGACTATCCGCGCGATCGCTGCATCCACGCGTTCTTCCTCGACAACGTCGCCGCCATGCCCGACCGCCCGGCGGTGCTGTTCGAGGGGCGGACGCTGTCCTATCGCGAACTGGGCGAGGCGACCTCGGCCCTGGCCCTGGTGCTGCAGGCGCACGGGGTCCGCCCGGACACCATCGTCGCGCTGTGCGTCGAACGCTCGGTCGAGATGATGACCGGCATCACCGGCATCCTGCGCGCCGGCGGCGCGTACATGCCGATCGACCCGGACTACCCGGATGATCGCGTCACCTGGATGCTCGAGGATTCCAGCGCGACTCTGCTGCTGACCCAGGCGAAGCATCGCGCGCGGGTCGCGGCGCTCGCCGGCCCGGGCGTGCGCGTGATCGCGCTCGACGACGACTGGGACGAGGTCCTGCGCGAGGCCGCGGCGCTGGCCGCGCAGGGCGCGCGCCTGGCCGAGGACGTCGGCCCGACCAACGTCGCCTACGTGATCTACACCTCCGGCTCCACCGGCAAGCCCAAGGGCGTGCTGGTCGAGCACCGCGCGCTGGTCAACCGCGTCCACTGGATGCAGAAGTCGTACCCGATGGACCACCGCGACATCGTGGTCCAGAAGACGCCGTACTGCTTCGACGTGTCGGTGTGGGAATTCGTCTGGCCGCCGATGGTCGGCGCGGCGCTGGCGTTCGCGGTGCCGAACGGGCATTCCGACGCGCAGTACATGGCCTCGCTGATCCGCGGGGTCGGCGTGACCACCCTGCATTTCGTGCCGTCGATGCTGCACACCTTCCTCGACAACTGCAGCGAGCCGTGCGAGAGCGTGCGCTTCGTGTTCTGCAGCGGCGAAGCGCTCGACCGGCATTCGGTGGACCGCTACCGCAAGGCGTTCCCGAACGCCGCGCTGCACAACCTCTACGGCCCCACCGAGGCGGCGATCGACGTCACCTTCTACGACTGCACGAAGATCGAATATCCGTTCGTGCCGATCGGCGCGCCGATCGACAACACCCGGATCTACATCGTCGACGCGCACAACAACCCGCAGCCGGTCGGCGTGCCCGGCGAGCTGCACATCGCCGGCGACAACCTCGCCCGCGGCTATCTCAACCGGCCCGAGCTGACCCGCGAGCGCTTCATCGACAATCCGTTCGAGCCCGGCGCGCGGATGTACCGCACCGGCGACCTCGCGCGCTGGCTCGACGACGGCAACATCCAGTACCTCGGCCGGATCGACGACCAGGTGAAGATCGGCGGCGTCCGCATCGAGACCGGCGAGATCGAGGCGCACCTCAATCGCCACCCGGCGATCAGCGAAAGCGTGGTGATCGCGCGCGGTCCCGACGGCTACAAGCAGTTGATCGCCTTCTACCGTGCGGTCGGCTCGCGCGAGGACGACGTCGTCGCGCTCGCCCACGGCGAACTGCGCGCGCACCTGCTGCAAACCCTGCCGGAGTACATGATCCCGGCGGCCTTCGTCGCCATGCCCTCGATGCCGGTCACCTCCAACGGCAAGGCCGATCGGCGCGCGCTTTCGAAGATCGAGGTCGGTCTGGAGTCGAGCCGGGAATACGTGGCCCCGCGCAACGAGGCCGAGCGCCGCCTCGCCGAGATCTGGGCCTACGTATTCAAGGAAAAGGGCTTCGTGCTGGAGCAGGCGAAGATCGGCGTCGACGACAACTTCTTCGAGCTCGGCGGCAATTCGCTGCTCGCCACCCAGTTGCTGTACCGGATCCGCTCGGCGTTCGGCGTCGAGCTGCCGGTGCGCGCGCTGTTCGAGCAGGTCACGATCGCGCAACTGGCGGAGACCATCGCCCGGATCGCCGCCGGCGATGCGCAGGCGGCCGCCGCCGACCTGGTCGTGGCGATCCAGCCGCGCGGCGAGGGTCCGGCGGTGTTCGCGCTGCCGGGCGTGGGCGGCAACGTGTTGTCCTATCGCGAACTGAGCCGCGCGTTCGGCCCGGAGCAGCCGTTCCACGCCGTGGAGGCGATCGGCCTGGACGGCGCGACGCCGCCGCCGGACAGCGTCGAGGCGACCGCGCAGGCCAACCTGGCGGCGATCCGCACGCGCCAGCCGCACGGTCCTTACCGGCTGGTCGGGCATTCCTACGGCGGCGTGCTCGCCTACGAGATGGCGCGCGCGCTGCTCGCACAGGGCGAGCGGGTCGAGTACCTGGCGCTGCTGGATGCGGCGACGCCCGAGGTGCTGTTCGCGGCGGACGCGGGCGCGGGCGACGAAGCCGAGGACATGCGCCGCCTGTGCGCGGAACTGGCCGAGCAGAACGGCCGCAGTTTCGACCTGTCCACCGACGCGCTGCGCGCGATGCCCGTGGACGGGGTGCTCGCGCAACTGGAACGGCTGGGCATTCCGGTCGATCGCGACCGCTACGAGACCCTGACCGCGGTGTTCCGCGCGAACCGGGACAGCTATCGCCGCTACCGGCCGGCGCCGCCGCCGCTGCCGCTCGCGGTGCATCTGTTCCGCGCGACCCGGTCGATGCCGTCCACCGATGCGTGGCCCGGCGACTACGGCTGGGGCGCGGTCCTCGGCGCGGCGCCGGTCATCCACGACGTCGACGCCGACCACCACGGGATCCTCCGCGGCGCGGCGGCGTCGGCGGTCGCGGACGTGCTGATCGCGGCGTCCGCGCCGCGCACCGCCGGCGAGGCGGCGGAGACCACGCACTGAGTGCGCGGCGGGCGCGACCACGTCCGCCATGAAAAAAGCCGGCCGCTGCGACGCGGCCGGCTTTTTTTTTTGCGCTACCGCGCAGGGGGCCCGCGCGCAGGCCGGGGCGCGGCTCAGTCCGCGCGTCCGCCGAACTCGCCGGTGACGGTGTTCACCCACACCTTCTCGCCGTTGGCGATGTATTCCGGGACCTGGATCTCGATCCCGGTGTTGAGCCTGGCCGGCTTCGGGCGCTTGGTGGCGGTGCCGCCCTTGAGTTCCGGCGGGGTCTCGACCACTTCCAGCACCACGCTCTGCGGCAACTGCAGGCCGACCGGCGCGTCGTCGATCACCTGCACGTAGCACCCGGTGAGGCCGTCGGTGATGTAGCCGGCGCCGTCGCCGACGACATCGGCGTCGAGCATGTACGGGGTGAAGTCCTCGTCGTCCATGAACACGAACGCGTCGCCGTCCTTGTACGAGAATGTGGCCTGGCGGCGGGCGAGATCGACTTCCTTGAGGTCGTCCTCGGCGCCGACGCTGATGTCGAGCTTGTTGCCGCCGGGCACGCTGTACATGGTGAAGCGGTACTTCACGTTGCCGCCGCGGCCCTGCGGCGAGCTGCGCTCGATGTCGCGGATCTGGTACGCGCCGCCGTTGTATTCGACGACGTTGCCCTTCTTGATGTCGTAAGCCTTCATTGGGGGGGATTCCGTTGCGGTGCCGTTGCGGTTATTTCGGAGCGAGGCGCGTCGCGCCGTCGAGGCGGATGGTCTCGCCGTTGAGATAGACGTTGCCCAGGATGTAGGCCACGAGGTCGGCGAATTCCTCCGGCCTGCCCAGGCGCGAGGGGAACGGGATCGACGCCGACAGCGACTGCTGCACGCTTTCGGGCATGCCGTCGACCATCGGCGTCCAGAAGATGCCCGGGGCGATGGTCATCACGCGGATGCCGAAGCGGGCCAGCTCGCGCGCCATCGGCAGGGTCATGCCGACCACGCCGCCCTTCGACGCCGAGTACGCGGCCTGGCCGATCTGGCCTTCGTAGGCCGCGACCGAGGCGGTGTTGACGATCACGCCGCGCTCGCCTTCGGCGTTGGCCTCGTTGGCCTGCATCAGTTGCGCGGCGGCCTTGGCCACGTTGAAGCTGCCGACCAGGTTGACCATGACCGTGGTCTGGAACTGCGACAGCGGCATCGGGCCGTCCTTGCCCAGCACGCGGCCCGCGCCGAGGATGCCGGCGCAGTTGATCGCGGCGTTGAGGCCGCCGAGGAACTCCCTGGCCGCGGCGACATTGGCGACGACGCCGGCCTCGTCGGAGACGTCGGTGCGGAAGTAGCGGGCGTTGGCCGCGCCCAGTTCCGCGACCGCGGCGGCGCCCTTGTCGTCGTTGACGTCGAACAGGGCGACCTTGCCGCCGTGGGCGACGAGGTGCTTCGCGACCGCGAAGCCGAGGCCGGAAACGCCGCCGGTGACGAGGGCGCGGGTATCGGAAAGCTGCATGCGCGTGGTCCGTGGATGCGAAAAGCGGGATTTTAGCGCACCGCCCGTCGGCCCCGGTCGCCGGACGCACGCGGGTCCGCGGGCGCGGCGAACGCGCGCCCGGGCCCGCGGCCCGGGGCAGGGGCCCGGGACAGGGGCCGGGCCGGCGTGGTATACCTGCCGGGCGTGCCGTGGCCCCGGCCACCGCGCAGACAATTCCGCTTTCCAGTCGTATCCCTTCAGAGACGCGTCATGGCTGATACGAGACTGCCGGCAGTGGCCACTGCCGGACGCCACGGGCGCCCGCGTGCGCCCGCGCCTGCCGCGCACCGCGCCGGGCGCCGCCGATCGGCCTACCGGGCCGTGCCTGTGCAGGCCGCTGCGCGCCTGCCGTCGCCGCGTTTCATGCCGCGGCCTTCCACCGCGTTTCCCACCCTTTACGGGGCCGCCCGCTCCCCCGCAGCCGTTGCGCCTGTCCGCCTCCCCCGAGTTCGCGGCGGCGCATCGGCTTCGCCCTGTCCGCGGGCGCGTTCCCGTTTTCTTGTACCGCCCGTCGCGGGCCGGGGGCGCGCATGACCGCCGCCGGCGGTCGCCGCGGGTGCACGGTCCGGTTCGCCCGGAGCGTCGCCGTGCTGGCCCTGTGGCTGGCCCTGGCCGGCTGCCGCGAGGCGCCCGCGCCTCCGTCGCCCGCCGCCGCACCGGCGCAGACCGCCTCGCCCGCACCAGACGCCGCGGTCACGCCCGCGGCCGCCTTCCAGGGGAAGACCCAGATGACGGAACTCGACGCTCTCCTCGCGCTGTACGTGACCGAAGCCGGGCTGCAGTGGCGCGCCTACGACGGTCTCGCCGGGGTGCATTGGAACGACCCCGCCCCGGTCGAGAACGACGCGGTCGCCGACCCGGCGCTGCGCTACGCGCGCAGCGGCCGCGTGCTGCTGGCCGGCTTCGGCGAGGTCGCGCTGCCCGACGGCAACGCCGGCGCCGACGCCGGCGTGCGCATCGGCAACGAGGGCGAGGCCGGGCTGACCCTCAACGGCGACGCCGACCGCGTGAACGAGATCGCGATCGTCAAGTTCTACCCCAGCGACGACTACGCGCAGGTGCTGTCGGCGCAGTTCCCGGCCGCCGCGGTCGCGCCGGTCGCCGACCAGTGCACGGTCGACGCCTATGGCGGCGAGAACGTCCAGCACAACGCCTTCTATCGCATCGACCTGGGCGGCGAGCGTGCGGTCTTCGTCGAGGCGTTCGTCGACGAGGACGGCGGCGCCGCCGGCCCCGGTTCCACCACGTTCGTGTTCACCCGCGACAAACCCGCGGCCCGCATCGCGTCGATGCGCTGCCGCGAACGCTGACCCGCGCCCGCGGTGATCCATCCGCGGGCATTCCCTTCCACACGTCGATATCCACTCGAGGGGCAACACCATGGCTGATGATCGACAGAAGGCAGTGGCCACTGCCAATGCGTACCACCAGGGCAACATCGCCGGACTGGACCAGGCCGAGACCCGGCGCCTGGTCGCGTCCACGGTGCTCACCGAAAGCAGCGGCGGCGATCTCGCCGTCACCAACCGCCAGGGCTACGTCGGCCGCTACCAGGCCGGCGCCGGCTGGCTGGTCGAGGCCGGCTACGTCGACCGCCAGAAATACGACCAGGCGTTCAAGGCCTCGGGCGCGCGCACCGAATGGGAATGGGCGACCACCGGCGGCATGACCCGCTTCCTGCGCGACGATGGCAACTGGAAGGATGGCCTGAGCCTCGACAAGTACAAGGCGTCCGCCGACCTGCAGGACAAGGCGTTCAAGACCAACTGCGACAAGCTCTACGCGCACGCCGTCCGCGACCACCTGCTCGACGCGAACAGTTCCGCCGAACGCGTCGCCGGCTTCCTCAAGGCCTCGCACCTCGGCGGCTACGGCGCCGGCAAGGCGGTGCTGGAAGGACGCCCGGTGCGCGCCGACGCCAACGGCACCACGCCGTACAAGTACTACAACGACATCGCCCGCAACGGCGACGGCCTGGACCAGATGATGGCGCGCGGCGGCCGCGACCACGCGCCGGCGCGCACGCCGGACGCGCAGACGCCGTCGCCCACGGGCACGACCGCTGCGCCCGCCGCGCCGGCGCCGCTCGCCGCCAGTGCGTTCTTCCGCCAGCAGACGCCGGAAGTCCGCGCCTACCTCGACCTGGTCGCGTGGAAGGAAGTGGGGCATTCGCTCAACGCCGACGGTTCGCCGGCCGGCTATCGCGAGCGCAACGGCGTGCCCGGCAGCCGCGGGCTGATGCCGGAATCGGCGATCGCCGACAACGGCACGCTGCCGCGCGACGAACTGCGCTACAACGTTGGCCGCTACCAGATGAAGCTGGTCGACGTCGAGGACATGCGCAACCGCTACGACCGCCGCATCGACGATTTCTCGCCCGAGAGCCAGGACCGCATCGCGGTGGCGAAGATGCGCTACCGGGGGGTGACGGCGGAGCTGGAGCAGGGCGACATCCGCGGCGCGATCGAGCGCGGCGGCAAGGAGTGGGCGTCGCTGCCGGGCTCGCCGTACGGCCAGGTGCAGCGTGGCTACACGGTCGAGAAGGCGATCGATTACTACGAGCAGCGGCTCGCGTTCCATCGCGCGCTCGACCGCGGACAGCCGCCGCCGGCGCACACCGAGGCGCCCGCGGCGTCGCGCGACCCGATGGCCGACGGCGTGCTCAGGCACGGCGAGCGCGGCGAGGCGGTGAAGCACCTGCAGGAAGCGCTGAACAAGGCCGGCATCCGCGACGACAAGGGCCAGCCGCTGCCGACCACCGGCTACTACGGCGACCTCACCGAAGCTGCGGTGCGCAAGTACCAGGCGCAGCACGGGCTGGAGGTCGACGGCAAGGCCGGTCGCGAGACCCTCGGCGCGCTCGCCTCGACCGCCGCGAGGACGCAGCCGAACGCCGATCCGCAGCATGCGCCCGCGCCGTCGCAGACCACGCCCTCCCAGACGACGCCCTCGCAAACCACGCCCTCGCAAACCACGCCCGCCCACCCGCCGCAGACCACCGACGGCGGCGCGGCGAACCCGCCGAGGACCGCGCCGCCCGCGCAGTCGGACAAGCCCTCGATCGCCGATCCGAAGCACCCGGACCACCGGCTCTACGAACAGGCGCTGTCGAACCTGCAGCAACTGGGCCCCAGCGGCGGCTTCAAGTCCCGCGAGGAGCTGGAGAAGGCGGCCGCGGCCGTCGCCGCCGACGCGAAGGCGACCGGCCTGTCGTCGATCGACCACATCAGCAAGACCAATGCGGTCAACGGGCAGACGCTGCTGGTGGCGGTGGAGGGCAGCCCGCTGAGCCCGGCGTCGAAGAACTCGTACATCGACTATGCGCAGGCGACGACGCAGACGGTCGAACAGAGCAGCCGCATGGCCGAGGCGGCGAAGGCGCCCGACCCGCAGGCGGCGCACGAGCAGGCCAGGAGCGTGTCCGGCCGCTGAGGCCGACGCCTGCCGGAGGCGATGCCGCTTCGGCGGCGTCGCCGAAGGCGGGGGCCGGGCCCGCCGCGGATCAGGCCAGCAGCGCGTCGATCAGGGCGCGGTGGCGCACCGCCTGCGCTTCGCGGCGCAGGCGGCTGGCGGTGAAGATCGCGCACATCTCGTCGACCGCGGTCTCGAAGGTTTCGTTGACGATCACGTAGTCGAACTCGCCGTAGTGCGACATTTCCTCGTGCGCGTTGGCGAGCCGGCGCGCGATCGTTTCCTCGCTGTCCTGCCCGCGCTTGCGCATGCGCTCCTCCAGCGCCGCGCGCGACGGCGGCAGGATGAACACGCCGACCGCGTCCGGCACGTGCCGACGCACCTGCTGCGCGCCCTGCCAGTCGATCTCCAGCAGCACGTCGCGGCCGGCGGCGAGCTGCGGCTCGACCGACTGCCGCGCGGTGCCCTTGAGGTCGCCGTGGACGTTCGCCCACTCGAAGAAGTCGCCGGCGTCGATCATCGCCCGGAACGCGTCCTCGCTGACGAAGTGGTAGTGCTGCGCGTGGCGCTCGCCCGGGCGCATGCCGCGCGAGGTGAACGAGATCGACAGCGCGATGTCGGGAAAGCGCGCCAGGCAGGCGTTGACGATGCTGGACTTGCCGGCGCCGGACGGGGCCGCGACGATGAAAAGTGTTCCGCGCATGACTGGAGGGTCTCGTGGGTCCGGAGCGTCATCCGGGCGTGGGATTGTGCGGCAGACGCAGCAGGTCCGCCACCGGCGCCAGCGCGATTTCGGGAAACGAGGCCTCGATGCAGGCCGACATCCGCGCGAACAGGGCCGGATCGACCGCGCCCGCGGCGGTGGCCGCCGCGCGCGTGGCCGCATCGGGCCACTGCGCGTAGCCGTACCACAGGCCGTCGTCGCCGCGATGGAGGCGGGAACCGAACGAGCCGTGGCGCAGCAGGGTCTCGGTGATCTCGCGCCAGGCCTGCACGAACGCGTCTTCGGCGCCCGGCCGCAGCCGCCAGCGGTAGAGCACGACCAGGCCGATGCCGGCGTCGCCCGCGCTCATTCGATGTTCTGGGCCTGTTCGCGGATCTGGTCGATCAGCACCTTGAGCTCCACCGCCAGCGCGGAGGTGCGCGCGTCCACCGACTTCGAGCCGAAGGTGTTGGCCTCGCGGTTGAACTCCTGCAGCAGGAAGTCGAGGCGGCGGCCCACCGCGTCCTTCTGCTTCAGCGCGCGGCGCAGCTCGGCGATGTGGCTGTCGAGGCGGTCCAGTTCCTCGTCCACGTCGAGCTTCTGCAGCGCCAGCACCAGCTCCTGCTCGAAGCGGCCCGGGTCCAGCGGCTGCGGGAGGTCGGCGAGCCGGTGTTCCAGCTTCTGCCGCTGGCCGGCGCGGATCGCCGGCATCAGCGTGCGCGCGTCGGCGGCGTGCCTGGCGATCGCGTCCACGCGCTCGAGGATCACCGCGGCCAGCTTGCCGCCCTCGCGTTCGCGGGCTTCGACGAACTGCGCCAGCGTCTCGTCCAGCAGCGACAGCGCCTCGGCGTGCAGCGCCGCCGGGTCGTCGGCGTGCGACTGCAGCACGCCGGGAAACTTCAGCAGGTCGGTCATCTCCACCCGCATCGCCGGGAAGTGCTCCTGCAGGTTGCGGCCCAGCGCCGCGAGCTGCGCCACGCGCGCGGCGTTGAGCTGCAGCGCGTCGTCGCGTTCGTCGCTGCGCAGGCGCATGGTGAGGTCGAGCTTGCCGCGCGACAGCCGCGCCGCGATCCGTTCGCGCAGCGCCGGTTCGGCCGCGCGCAGGTCGTCGGGCAGGCGTGTGCCGACTTCGAGGAAACGGTGGTTCACCGCGCGCAGCTCGCAGCCGAGCGTGCCCCAGGGCGTGCTCCGCTCGGCGGCGGCGAAGGCGGTCATGCTGCGGATCATCGGGTGTCCTGGGCGGGGGCCGGGGTCGGCGAGACCGCCATTGTCCGCCATCCGGCGCGCCGGTTGGGGCCCGCCGCCCCGCCGCGCGGCCGCGCGGGGGAGGGC
>Ga0136846_1237365_pt1 | contig 53038 bp, 46 predicted proteins | sample HopSoiMetagenom2_FD_96841 | JGI IMG/M metagenome (GOLD analysis project Ga0136846, IMG submission 96841) | Grasslands soil microbial communities from Hopland, California, USA - 2 Assembly 2016 (version 4) | ecosystem: Environmental > Terrestrial > Soil > Grasslands | place: USA: Hopland...
AGGTAGTACGCCGCGTATCCGCCCAGCATCACCAGCTCGCCCTGCGCCACGTTGATGATGCCCATCACGCCCCAGACCAGCGCCATGCCGAAGGCGGAGAGCGCGAAGATGGCGCCGATGAGCAGGCCATCCAGCAGGAGCTGCAGGTTGAGCGCGGGCGCCTCGATCAGCAGCCGGAGGTTGTCCATCCAGGAGTGTGTTCCCACCATGCCGCGCGAAGCGGCCCAGGGCCTATTCCGGCAGCTTGCGCGGCCAGACCAGCTTCACTTCCGCCCACTTCGTCGGCGCCACCACTTTGTAGTCGCCGCCGCGCACCTGGTACAGCACCATGGGCTTGGCTACGTTCTTGCCCGTGCTGTCGAACTTGATGGGCCCGTAGAAGGTCATCAGATCGGTGCTGGCGATGGCGTCGCGCACCTTCTCGGGGTCGAGCGTGCCGGCGCGCTGGAAGGCGTCGGCGAAGACCAGCACGGAGGCGGTCGATTCCGCGGCCTGGTAGGGCGCGGGGTACTTGAACTCCTTCTCGAACCGCTTGGCGTACTCGTCGGCGCTGCCGAACCACTTGTCCTTGTAGCTGAGCTTGCGATCCCACTGGGACGCGCAGAGCACGCCCTCCGCCAGCCTGCCCATGCTCTCGGCGATCTTGGCGGAGTCGCAGTGGGTGGTGGCGACGATGGGGACGTCGATCTTCATCTCCGAGGTCTGGCGCACCACCAGCGTTGCGCCCTTCTCGTGGCCCGAGACGAGCAGGGCGTCGGGCTTGAGCGCGCGCACCTTGGTGAGCGTCGCGGCCATGTCGTTGAGGTCGGGCGGCAGCTTGTCGTCGGCGACGACCTGCATGCCATGACGCTTCACGTCCTCGAGGATTCCGTCGCGGACGTCGAGGCTGAAGGGGTCGTTCTCGAAGGCCATGGCGATCTTCAGCGTCTTGGGATCGCGGCCCTTCTCCTTGGCCACCTCGGCAGCCAGGTTTACCGCGTCGCGCAGGTAGTAGTCGGAGGTGGAGAGGACCGCGAAGAGATAGCGGTAGCCCTGCGTGAAGAGCTCTCTGGCGGCGCCGTTTCCCTCGACGTGCGGAACCTTGTACTTCTCGGTGATGGGCGCGATGGCCTTGGTCAGTCCGGAGCTGTACGCCCCGAGCAGATACTTCACGCCGTCCTGGCTGATCAGGCGCTCGGCGAGCTGCGCTCCGCGGGCGGGCGTGGACTCGTCGTCGTAGTAGGTGATCTTGAGCTTGTAGGCCTTGAGGCCGACCTTCACGCCGCCCATCTCGTTGATGCGCTTGATGGCCAGGTCGTAGCCGTCCTTGGTGTTCTTGCCGTTGACCGAGTACTTGCCGGTGAGCGACACCGCCGCGCCCAACATCACCGAGTCCTGCTCTCCTGACCTGCCGGCAGCGACGCCCCAGGAGACCAGCGCAAAGAGGACCGCCCCTGCCGCCACCAGCCGCGCCCTGGCGAATCGATTCCTCATCCGTGCCTCCGCTCGGTGCCCCGGGAATCTCCGACGCACATCGGAGCATGCCGCGAGCGTCCCTGCAAGCGGGGTGTAGCGCGACAGTCGCGCGGGAAGGTCAGCTTGCTTCCATGCCCTCCAGCAGCACGGGTTCGTCCTGCTCGGGCAGGTGTGCCTTGCCGTCGAAGTCGATGTGGTGGCCCGAGCGAGTGGCCTTGGTCATCAGATAGAACCGGTTGTGATCATTGGGCGGCATCACGTGCGGGATGCGCCCCGAGATGCGGACGCCCAGCCGCTCGAGCTCGCGCATCTTGTTCGGATTGTTGGTCATCAACCTGATCGAGGCCACGTTCAGGCTCGCCAGCATGTGCGCCGCGACGGCGTAGTCGCGCTCGTCATCGCGGAACCCGAGGGCGAGGTTGGCTTCCACGGTGTCCATGCCCTGATCCTGAAGGGAGTAGGCGCGGATCTTGTTGATCAGGCCGATGCCGCGCCCTTCCTGTCGCATGTAGAGGAGGATGCCGCGGGAAAACGAGGAGAGCCGGCGCAGCGCCACCTCCAGCTGATCGCGGCAGTCGCAACGCAGCGAGCCAAGCGCGTCGCCCGTCAGGCACTCCGAGTGCAGCCGCGTGGGCACGTCCTCCCCGCCCATCACGTCGCCGTGGACGAGCGCGATGTGTTCCTTGCCGTCGCGGTTGTTCCAGAACGCCACGATGCGGAAGCGGCCGAACCGGCTGGGTAGATCTGCGACGGCCTCGACGCGCACGCAGACGCGCGCTGCGCCGAAACCACCGCAGTCGTGCGTCTTGTCGCGGTCGACCAGCTCGTCGAGGGTGGCGACGCGCGGAATGCCGCCGCAGGGAGGGGGGGTGGTGGTCATGGGGGTTGCCTGTATCGCTCCCGTATTGCCGCCGCAACCGCGGAGAGCGCGCGCAACGTCAGTTGTTCGACCTCGGGGGCTGGCGGGAGGCGCAGACGCGGCGAGAGGAGTATGATGTCCGCATGAAGGCACTCTGCTGTGCCGTCGTGCTGGCTGCCGCCTGCGCTCATGGTTCTTCGTCCGGCAGATATCCGCTCGCCAACTGGCGGGCGGCAAACCCGGGCGCCGCCCAGCAGCTGTGCGCGTTCAACCAGCACTATCCAACCCTCGCGATGGACGTCCGCAAGTGGGTCTTGGATCACCCCGCCCAGGCGCAGATGTTGCTCGAGTGGGCAGCGGACAACCCTGACTCGCAGGCGCCCCTCAACTTCTTCCCGTCTCGCGTGCGCTTGAACCGCCCGGATGTCGCGGTGCTCGCGCTATGGGACTGGGCGACGCTGTATCCCGACGCGGCGCAGGATCTGTCGGGGAATCCGGCGGGGTTGCGCGTGGCGTTTGGCGCGGGCGGCTGCTAGCCGTCCTGGAGACCTCCGCGCCTCCCTGCGCGGCTTTGGTCCGCTTGGGCTCCTCGCCATCGTCGTCATTCTCTCCGGCAATTTCCTCTTCCCGCCGCTCAGCGCCGTCCTGGTCCTGTTCTGGGCCCGCTGGTCGGGCACCCCCTGGCGCGAGATCGGTTATGTCCGGCCGCGCAGCTGGATCGGCGAGCTCGCCGCCGGCCTCATCCTCGGCGGCCTCTTCAAGCTGGCGATGAAGGCCGTGGTCATGCCGCTGCTCGGCGCGGATCCGATCAACCGCGCCTATCACGCGCTGGTGGGCAACACGCAGATGCTGGCTTGGATGCTCCTCATCGTGACCATCAATGCCGGCATCGGCGAGGAGACTGTGTTTCGCGGCTACATGTTCGAACGGCTGGGCAAGCTGATCGGCCGAAACGTGCCGGCGAAGGTCGCCGCCGTCGTGCTCACCTCAGCGGTGTTCGCGCTCGCCCACCTGCCGGATCAGGGGGTGGCAGGAACGGAGCAGGCCACCTTCACCGGTCTCGCCTTCGGCGGCGTCTTCGCGCGCACCGGCCGACTGTACCCGGTGATGTGCGCCCACGCGGGCTTCGATCTGGTGGCTGTCGCGATCATCTACCTGGATCTCGAATCGCGCGTCGCGCACCTCGTCTTTTGCTGAAGAATCGTCCGGCTCAGGGCAGCCGGTAGAAGACCGAGGCAGAGATGGGCACGAGGCCAGCACCGGCGCGCGTCGAGAGCTGGAAGTAGACGAAGTAGGCGTAGCGCGAGGCGTCCACCTTCCTCAGCTCGATCTGCTCGGTCGACACCGCGCGCACCTCGGGCGCAGCGCCTTTGGTGTCCACCTCGGCCATCTTCTGCGCGTCCGAGCGGTAGAGGAACGCGGCGCCGTCCACGTCGGGCGCGTCGTCGAAATAGACGTAGGAGAACCCGGTGACGATGGCGCCGTCGGGGAGGGCGATGGGCGCGACCAGGAAGTCGTCCTCGCCGCCGGTCTGGTACCTGCCCACGCCGCCGCGCACCGTGGCGGGCGCGGTGGGCGTCGCCGGAAGGAGCGGTGCCGCGGTCAGCGCCGCCACCGCGATCACGCCGCGGGGCAGGTGCTGGCAGCTCACGGTGCCGTTCTCGGCGATGACGCGGATGGCGGAGCCGGGAGCGCAGGTGCCGGTGATGCGCGCCTGCTTTCCCTCCAGCGCCTCGGCGTTCTTGACGATCTCCTCGGACTGCAGCTCCAGCGCGTTGCCGACCTCGGTCGGCAGCCGCTCCATGCTCAGCCGCCCGCTGCCGATCTGCGCGGCGTCGATGGGGGGGCCGGCAGGTTTCGCGGCTGCCCCGTCGGGTCCCGCAGGGGCGGGCGCGGTGGTGGAACCCGACCAGAGATGCAGGCCTCCCGCGGCGATCGCGCCGGTGGCGGCGAGCAGCAGCAGGAGTCGGCGCGGGGTCATCGTGCCTCCGGAGGATTACAACACGGCGTAGGCGCGGACGGGGAATGTGCCCAGGCCCCGCACCAGGGGCGGGGCAGCGTGGAAGCGGAAGCCACGCGGCGGGAGCTGCTCGAGGCCGCGGAGGTGCTCGACGACGGGGATGCCCGCCTCGAGCAGCGCCGTGTGCGCCGGCCGCGACAGGTCCGCCATGTCGTCGACGTTGACCGAGTCGATGCCCACCAGCGCGGCGCGCTGTTCGACCAGCCAGCGCGCGGCGCTGCCGGTCAGGAAGGGCGCGTCCACGGCGTAGGCGTCGTTGCGGAAGTGGCGAGCCCAGCCGGTGTGCAGGAGCACGGCGCGTCCGCGCACGTCGTGCGGGAGCAGGAGATCGCGATCGATGGCGCGGCCCGCCTCCAGCCGCACGACCAGGCCGTCGAGGTCGACCAAGGAGGCGAGCGGCACGCCGGACAGGTCGGGCGCCCCGTCGAAGCGGTGGGACGGGGTGTCCAGGTAGGTCCCGGTGTTGGCGATCATGGAGATTCGCCCGATGTGAAACTCGGTGCCCGGCTCGTAGCGGGCGCGCGATGCCTGGCGCGAGAGATGATCGGAGATCTCGGGGCCAGGCAGGCCGGGGTAGGTGACCATGCCGTGCTCGATGGGATGGCTCAGCTCGACGAGCCGCCGGCGGGGTGGTTCGGCCATGGCCGCAGGATGCCGCGAAGCGACGGCTTCGAGGAAGGGATTGTCGGCGGAGATCCGCAATTTCGCGCACTTGGCGCTTGTCCGCGCCCCGGCGATGCTCTACTCGGATGGCCGTGACCTCCGACGTCAACCGCGCCATCCACGCCGTCTTCCGTATCGAATCCATGCGGCTCATCGCCGGCCTGACCCGGATGGTCCGCGACGTTGGACTGGCAGAGGAGCTGGCGCAGGACGCGCTGGTCAAGGCGCTGGAGCGCTGGCCGCAGACCGGCGTGCCGGAGAACCCGGGCGCCTGGCTGATGGCCACCGCGAAGAACCGCGCCATCGATCGGATACGGCGCGACCGGCTCGCCGGCCGGGCCCACGAAGAGATCGGTCAGGACGAGGACCGTCAGCGCGTGGTCCCGGATCTCGATGCCAGAATCGACGAGAACGTGGGCGACGATCTCTTGCGCCTGGTGCTGACCGCCTGCCATCCGGTCCTCTCCACCGAGGCGCAGGTGGCGCTGACGCTGCGCCTGTTGGGAGGCCTGACCACCGCGGAGATCGCGCGCGCGTTCCTGGTCCCCGAGCCGACCATCGCGCAGCGCATCGTCCGCGCCAAGCGAACGCTGTCGGAAGCGCAGGTTCCCTTCGAGGTGCCTCGCGGCGCCGAGCTGACGGCCCGGCTCGCGCCGGTGCTCCAGGTCATCTACCTCGTCTTCAACGAAGGCTACGCGGCCACCGCCGGGGACGACTGGATGCGCCCCGGGCTGTGCGAGGACGCGCTGCGGCTGGGGCGCATCCTGGCGCAGTTGGTGTCGGCAGAGGCGGAGGTGCACGGCCTGCTCGCGCTGATGGAGATCCAGGCCTCCCGCGTGCGGGCGCGCGTGGCGCCGTCCGGAGAACCGGTGCTGCTGCTCGACCAGGATCGCGCGCTCTGGGACCAACTCCTCATCCATCGCGGCCTCGCCGCGCTGCAACAGGCAGAAGCGTTGGACCCCGCGCGCGGCCCCTACACGCTGCAGGCGGCCATCGCGGCCTGCCATGCGCGGGCGCGGACGGCGGCGGAGACGGATTGGTCGCGCATCGCCGCTCTCTACGAGTTGCTGGCCGCGGCGGCGCCATCGCCGGTCGTGGAGCTGAACCGGGCCGTCGCGGTGGGCATGGCGGCGGGTCCGGCCGCGGGCCTGCGGCTCGCCGACGCGCTCGTCTCCGATCCGAGGCTTCTGGGCTATCACCTGTTGCCCGCCGTCCGCGGCGATCTGCTCTTCAAGCTGGGCAGGCTCGACGAAGCGCGGAGCGCGTTCGAGAGGGCAGCCTCGCTGACCCGCAACGGGCAGGAGCGCCGCGTGCTGCTCGACCGCGCCGCCGCATGCCGGTAGCGGAGCGGGCGCGGAGAACTTGACGGATCTGCGGCCGCAGGCAAGCTGCAGCCAGGTTCGCATCGATCGCCGCGGAGGAACGCATGGCCACGTCCAGGCCGCTGGAGCCGTTGGGAGACTTCGCTTACCTGCTGCTCCGCGTGGTCACCGGGCTGATGTTCGCCTTCCACGGGATGCAGAAGCTCTTCGGCGTGCTCTCGCAGGGCCGGCCTCCGGTGGGGAGCCAGCTCTGGTTCGGCGGCGTCATCGAGCTGGTCTGCGGCCTCGCCATCGCGGTGGGATTCCTCACCGCTTGGGCGGCCCTGCTGGCGAGCGGCGAGATGGCGGTCGCCTACGTGCAATTCCACTGGAAGCTCAACTTCGGAGCGGGCTTCTTCCCCACCATCAACAAGGGTGAGCTCGCGCTGCTCTACTCCCTGGTCTTCCTCTTCATCGCGACCCGCGGCGCGGGCGGCTGGGGCCTCGATCGGCGTCGCGCCGCCGGCTGAAGAAAATTTGCCCGGGCCGGATCGCGGCCGTACCGTGGCCCATGCACAGCCGACTCCAACGGCGGATCGATTTCTCGCTGGACGAAGCGGTGGCGCCTCCCATCGAGAGCGCGCCCAACCGCCGTCCCGTGGTGCATCTCAGCGCCCCCCACCTCCTCGAATTGGAGGCGGACCTGCGCCGCGCGCTCGGGCGCGACGAGCTCCGCGTCCACTATCTGCCCATCGTCGATCTGACCACCCGGCGCACCGAAGGGCTGGAGGCGTTGCTGCGCTGGGCGCATCCCGTCCGCGGGCTGCTGCCGCCTGCGCACTTCATGCCCTTCGCCGAGGAGTCTGGCCTGATCGTGCCGATGGGGAGGTGGCTCTTGCGGCAGGCAGGCCGCGAGCTGCGCAGCTGCAGGCGGATCAGTCCCGACCTCGGTTTGCACGTGAACCTGTCCCTGCGGCAGCTGCAGCACGCCGAGCTGCTGGAGACGCTGGACGCCGCGCTGGGCGAGCACGGCCTGGACCCGCGAGCCGTGACGGTCGAGGTGACGGAGAGCGCGCTCCACCATCATGCCGGGCGCATCGCAGAGCTGCGCGACCGCGGTCTCCACGTCTGCGTGGACGACTTCGGCTCCGGCGGCTGCACGCTCGAGGCGCTCTTCCGCTGCCGATTCGACATCCTCAAGATCCACCGCTCGCTGCTCCCCGACGACGGACGTAACCCTGGTTGGGAGCTGGTTCGCAGCATCGTCGCGCTGGCCCGCGAGCTGGACGTCCGCGTCCTCGCCGCCGGCGTCGAGAACGCGGCTCAGCTCGAGATGCTTCGCGAGGCGGGCATCTGCGCCGCGCAGGGCCATCTCTTCGCGGAGGCGGTCGACATCGACGGAGCGCAGGCCTTGCTGGAGGCGGGCGCCACTGGCTGATGCGCCGCTGCCGAGTCGCTAGTCTGCGTGCAGTGCCAGGTTCGGGTCGATGCGCGCCGCCCGACGCGCTGGCAGCCAGGACGCGGTCAGCGCCACCAGCGCGAGCACCACCGTCAGACCGGCCCAGGCCAGCGGGTCGTACGCGCTGACGCCGTAGAGCATGCCGCGGATCACCCGCGAAAGGACCAAGGCCAGGGCGAGACCGATGGCGACGCCCGCGCCGGCGAGCCGGGCGCCGTCGCCCACCACCAGCCGCAACACGTCCGCCTCGCGGGCGCCCAGCGCCATGCGGATGCCGATCTCGCGCGTCCGCTGCACCACGCCGTAGCTCATCACGCCGTAGATGCCCACCGCGGCCAGCACCAGCGCGAGCGCGGCGAAGAGGCCCAGCAAGAGCAGGCTGAATCGGCGTCCGGCCAGCGACTCGTCCACCGCCGCCTCCATGGTCTTCACGCCGAAGATCGGGAGCTGGGAGTCGAGGGACTGCACTTCGCGGCGGGCGGCGGCGGCCAACACCCCGAGGTCGCCCTCGGAGCGCATCATGACGGTGAGACCGCGGGACCACTGCGGGGCGAACTGCGCCATCAGCGCGAAGGGCAACACCATGCCGGCCTGGATGGGTCCCGCGTCGTCCAGGCCGTACTGCCGCATGTGGCGGTAGATGCCGACGATCTCGGGACCGCGCATGCTGCCGACCACTTCAGGTGGAAAGGCGAGGTGCTGGCCCAGCGGGTCGGAGGTCCCGAAGAGGATGCGGGCGAGCGCGTCGTCGATTACGACCGCCGGCGCGCGCAGATCGTCCGTGTCGGCGACGTCGCGGCCGCGCAAGAGGCGCGCGCCCATCGTCTGGATGAACCCGGGGGTGGCGATGTACTGCATCGAGCTGGGACCCTCGCTGGGCTGTGGCCGCGGCCGGCCTTCCACCCAGAAGCCGCTCATGCTGTTGTCGTCGAAGAAGGGCAGCGATTGCCCCACCGCCGCGGCCTGGACGCCGGGGAGGACCGCGAGGCGCCGCCGCAGCTCCTGCTCGAAGCGGATCTCGTCGTTGCCGTCGCGGTAGCGGCTCTCGGGCAGCTGGAGCTGGAAGGTGAGCAGCCCGTGGATCTCGAAGCCGGGGTTGACGCGCGAGACCTCGGCGAAGCTGCGCAGGAGAAGGCCGGCGCCGATCAGCAGCATCAACGACAGCGCCATCTCCGCCACCACCAGCGCATTGCGGATGCGCCTGCGCGGCCGCGAATCGGTGGTGCGCGCATCGCGCAGGAAAGCGTCCAGGTTGGGGCGCGCCCCGCGCAGCGCGGGCAGCACGCCGAAGGCGATGCCGGTCGCGAGCGACAGCAGCAGCGTGAAGGCCATCGCGCCGCCGTCGATGCGGATCTCGGCGTTGCGCTTGAGGATCTCGGGGACCCAGGGCAGGAGCGCGTCCAGGCCCCAGACTGCCAGCGCGATCCCGAGCGTGCCGCCCGTCACGGCGAGGAGCACGCTCTCGGTGAGCAGCTGGCGCACCAGCCGCCAGCGGCCCGCCCCCAGCGCCGAGCGGATGGCCAGCTCGGGCGCGCGGGCCGCGGCGCGCGCCAGCGAGAGGTTGGCGACGTTGGCCGCGGCGATGGCCAGCACCAGGCCCACGGCGCCCCAGAGCATCAACAGCGCGCTGCGGAAGTCCTCGGTCTGATCTTCCTGGATGGTCTTCGCGCGCACCCGCTTCCCGGTGTTCGTGCGCGGGTATGCCTTCTCCAGCCGGCCGGCCACGGCGTCGAGCGCGGCGTTGCCCTGCGCGGGCGAGACGCCGGACTTCAAGAGGGCGAGCACGCTGATGCCGGGGTGTGTGTCGCGGTCCTTGAACTGGTCGGCCCACAGCCCGATGGGCACGAAGACGTCGGTCGCCACCAGGAAGCGGAACCCCGGCGGCAGGATGCCGACCACGGTATAGCTGGTGCCGTTCAGCGTGATGCTCTGACCGACCACCCGCGGGTCGGACGCGAACCGCCGCTGCCAGAGCGCGTTGGAGAGGACCACCGTGCGCGCCGCGCCGGGGAGGTCGTCGTCGGGGGCGAAGAACCGGCCGGCTTGCGGCTTCGCGCCCAGCACGTCGAAGAAGTCGGAGCCCACCATCCGCCCCGAGAGCCGCTCGGGATCGCCGCTGCCGATCAGGTTGAAGCTGTCGCGCCGGAACGCGGCCATGCCGGAGAACTGGTCGCGCGTCTGGCTCCGCCAGTCGAGGTAGTTGGGGTAGGCGACAGAGGAGTCGGGGAACTCCCGGCTCGTCTCGCGCACGAGGAGGAGCCGCTCGGGGTGCGCGTAGGGAAAGGGCCGCAGCAGCGTAGCCTCGATCAGGCTGAACAGCGCCGTGTTGGCGCCGATGGCCAGCGCCAGCGCGGCCACGGCGGCGATGGCGAAACTCGGTGCGCGTTTCAGGGAACGGAGGGCGAGCTTCAGGTCCTGCGCCAGTTCGTCCATGCAGCGAGGCTGCAGTGCGACGTTCGTGCCACTTCGCACGGGTCAGCAGCTATGGAGCGCCTGGGCGGAGCTGGGACTGGCCGTCCCAGGATCGGACAGCGACGGAACCGCAGGGGGCAGACCACCCTCGGCCGCTCCCTTTGTTGCTGCGGTGATCACTGATCACGTCGTCGGGCGGTTCACCCGGGTGAACCGGATTGGACCTTTCCGCTACCCCGGCAGCCGCAGAACCCTTCCCGCCGGAATCCGCATCCACACGCGGCCGCCCGGCTCGACGGCAAAATCCGGCGGAGCGCGCGCGGTCAGCTTCTCGCCCGCCGCCGCCACCGTCACCCAGGTCTCCGCTCCCGTCAGCTCCACCATCTCCACCGTTCCCTCCAGCGCTTTCGCCTCGGGTTGCTCCACCACCTCCACATGCTCGGGCCGGATCGCGGCCAACTGGTCGCCGTCGAGCCCCAGCACCCGCGCCGGCAGCACGTTGATCCGCGGGCTGCCGAAGAACTCGGCCACGAACCGCGTCCGCGGCCGCTCGTAAATCTCGCGCGGCGAACCCAGCTGGTGCAGCTCTCCCGCCCGCAGCACCGCGATGCGGTCCGAGAGCGTCATCGCCTCGGTCTGGTCGTGCGTCACGTAGACGAAGGTGGCCTTTAGCTGCCGGTGCAGGCGCTTCAGCTCGCCGCGCATCTCGGCGCGCAAGCCGGGATCCAGGCTCCCCAGCGGCTCGTCGAGCAGGTAGACCTTCGGTCTTCGCACCAGCGCGCGCCCCAGCGCGACGCGCTGCCGCTGGCCCCCCGACAGCTCGCGCGGCTTGCGCGAGAGCAGCGCGGAGATGCCCAGGAACTCCGCCGCCTCGCCGATGCGCCGGTCGATCTCCACCCGCGGCAGGCGCGCGATCTGCAGCGGAAAGGCCAGGTTTCCCCGCACGTCCTTGTGCGGATAGAGCGCGTAGCTCTGGAAGACCATGGCCACGTCGCGCTCGGCGGGGGACAGGCCGTTCACTTCCCGGTCGCCGATGCGCACGGTCCCGCTGGTGGGCTCCTCGAGGCCGGCGATGAGGTTCAGCGTGGTGGACTTGCCGCAGCCGGACGGACCCACCAGCGAGAGGAACTCGCCGTCCCGGATCTCCAGCGACAGGCCGCGCAACGCCTCGCCGGCAGCGAACCCCTTGCTCACCTGCGCCAGCGAGACGGAGGCCACGGCTACTCCCGGACCGCGCCGGCGGTGAGGCCGCGGACGATGCGGCGCTGGAAGAGGAAGGTGAGCAGCGCCAGCGGCAGCGTGGCGGTCACCGAGGCAGCCGCGATCTGCCCCCACGGCTCCAGGTGCTCGCCGGCGAAGAGCGCGATGGCCACCGGGATGGTCCGCTTGGCCGGCGTGGAGACGAAGGCGAGCGCGTAGAGCAGCTCGTTCCAGGAAAAGATGAAGACCAGGATGGCGGTGGTGGCGAGCGCCGGCGTGGCCAGCGGCAAGAAGACGTGGACGAAGGCCTGCCAGGGCGTGCACCCGTCCACGCGCGCGGCGCGGAAAAGGTCGTCGGGCAGCTCGCGGAAGTACGAGGTGAGCAGCCACAGCGTCAGCGGCAGCGCGAAGGTGGAGTAGGGCAGCACCAGGCCGGCGAGGCTGTCGCGCAGGCCGGCGGCGCGCAGCAGCAGATAGAGCGGGCTCACGGTGGCGATGGGCGGGAACATGGAGATGGCGAGCGAGGCGCCGAGCAGCAGCGAACGGCCGCGGAACTGCAACCGCGCGATGGCGAACGCGGCATAAGCGCCTGCCGCCAGGCAGAGCGCCGTCGTGCCTGCCGCCACCAGCAAGGAATTCAGCGCCGCCCGCGCGAACGATCCCCCCAGCCCCGCGTAGTTGGCGAGCGTCAGCGAGCGCGGCAGCGGGCGCGTCAGCTCCGCCTCCGGCCAGAGCGAGGTGAGCAGCTGCCAGAGCAGCGGTCCGAGGAAGAAGAGCAGCACCGGCGCGCGCTTCATCGCCGCGTCCCCAGCACCCGCAAGAACCCCAGGCCCAACACCAGCACGCAAGCGAAGGTCGCCACCGACAGTGCCGAGCCGTAGCCGAAGTCGCCCGACCGCATCAGCGTCTTGAACGCGTAGATGGAAAGCGTCTCGGTGGAGTTGGCCGGGCCGCCCTCGGTGAGCACGTAGATGGCGTCGAAGACGCGGAAGGCGTCGAGCGTCCGGAAGAGAAGGGCGAGCAGGATGGCGGGCCGGAGCAGCGGCAGCGTGATGGAGAGGAAGAGGCGGAAGGGCCGCGCCCCGTCCACACGCGCCGCCTTCACCACCTCCTCGGGGATGGCCTGCAGGCCCGCGAGCAGGATCAGCGCCACGAAGGGCGTCGTCTTCCAGACGTCCACCAGGATGGCCGCGTGCAGCGCGGCGCGGGGCGAGCCCAGCCAGTCGATCCCCGGCACCAGCCGGTGCAGCAGCCCGTAGTCGGCGTTGAACAGCCAGGCCCAGAGCCGCGCCGAGACCGCGGTGGGAATGGCCCAGGGCAAGAGGATGGCGGCGCGGAAGATGCCACCGCCGCGCTGGAGCAAGAGCGCCACCCACAAGCCGAGGATCAGCTCCGCCGCCACGGCCACCGCGGTGAACCAGGCCGTGGTGGCGAGCGCCGACCAGAAGCGCTCGTCGCCGAGGAGGAACTGGTAGTTGGAGAGGCCCAGGAACCTGCGCTCCTGGAAGACGAGGATGGATCGGTGCAGGCTGATCCAGATCGCGGCGAGCACCGGCAAGAGCGCCACGCCGCAGAGCAGCGCCGCCGCGGGGGCGACCATGATCAAGGGCTGCCGCCTCGCGTTCACCGCTCCTCCAGGTGATCGACGAAGCGCTGCGCGCGCCCCAGCGCTTCGCCGGCGCTGCGCAGGCCGGCGACGGCGGCGGAGAGCTCGCCCTGGATGTCGTCGCCCGCCAACGCGTACCAGGGCGTCACGGGTCTCGGCAGCGCCGTAGCCGCCAGCGGGAAGAGCGCGGCGATGAAGGGCGCCTCTTCGCGCAGGCGCGGATCGTCGTACACGGCGCGCCGGGCGGGCAGCCGCGAGTAGTGCAGCGCCAGCTCCAGCTCCGCAGCGTGGGAGGTGAGATAGGAGACGAGCCGGACCGCGGCTCGCCGCCGTGCCTCAGGGGCATGCGCATTCACCGCGAGCAGCCAGCCCCCCAGCGCGCCGGCACCTGGCTCGCCCGTGGCGGTCGGCAGCGGCGCGAAACCCACCTTGCCGCGAACGGGTGAGCCGGGCGCCTGCACCTGTGCCCAGACGTAGGGCCAATTGCGCAGGAAGACGGCGCGGCCGTCCTGGAAGGCGCGGCGCGTTTCCTCCTCGGCGGAGGAGAGGACCGATCGCGGCGAGAGGCCGGAGTCGAGCGTTCCCCGCAGCCAGCGCAAGCCCGCCTCGGCCGCGGCGGTGGTCAATAGGATCTTGCCCTCCGGCGCCTGCGGCGCGCCGTGGCCCCAACCCGCCTCGAAGAAGTTGCAGTTCAGCCCTTCGTACTGGCGGCCCTGCCAGAGGAAGCCGGCGACCCCGGGCTGCCGCTCCATGGCGGCGCGGGCAAACCGCTCCAGTTCCGCGTAGGTGCGCGGGGCGCGCGGAACCAGATCCTTGCGGTAGTAGAGCAGCCCCACGTCGACGAACCAGGGCACCGCGTAAGTGCGCCCCTCCAGGCTGGCCGCCTCCGCCGCGGCAGGCAGGAACTGCGCGCGCAGCCCCTGCTGCGGAAAGAACGCCGAGAGATCGGCCAGCCACCCGGCGCGGGCGAACTCCGGGGCCCAGATCACGTCGATGGCGAAGACGTCGAAGTCGTCCGCGCCGCCCTCCAGCGCGGAGACGAACATCTCGCGCGCGATGTCCGATCCGTTGGGGAGCGTCTCTGCCCGCACCTGCACACCGGGGTTCTCGCCGTGGAAGCGCGCGAGGAAGGTCTGGAATGCCGCCGGATCCGCCCAGAGCGGCTGGTGCCGGAACACGACGGTCAGCGGGGCGTCCGCCGGCGCCCGTGTGCGCGAGCAGGCAGCGGCGCAGAGCAAGAGGACGCAGGTGGCGCGCACCGTCGTATGATGGGTGCAGATGGTCTCCCGGGATGTCGGGAGGCAGGGCGTCTGTTCATTCGGTGGCGCGCATGGCATTCGAGGATGAGCTGAAGGTGGCGCTCCGCCTGGCCCGGGAGGCTGGTCAGATGCTGCGCGACCGGCAAGGCAAGGTACCGGTCCTGCGCAAGGACCGCGGCGAGGTGGTCACGCCGGCGGATCGCGAGTCCGATGCCGCCATCCGCGCGGGGCTGCTCGCGGCCTTCCCCGACGACGCCGTGTATTCGGAGGAGACGCCCGACGACGGTGCGCGGGCCGGGCGCGATCGCGTCTGGATCGTCGATCCGCTGGACGGCACCGGGAACTATGTCGCCGGCGGCGACGAGTTCGTGGTCTCGATCGGATTGTCCGTCCGCGGCGCCGCCGTGGCCGGCGTGGTCTACAACCCTGTCCGCGACGAACTGTTCTCGGGGAGCGCCGGCGCGGGCGTCCAGCTGAACGGGTCTCCCGCCTCCGTCACCGCAGCCGCGTACCTCGAGGCAGCGGTCCTGCTCGCCTCGGCCAAGGAATGGGAGCGCGGCCTCGAAGGCAGCTGGACCGGCCCACCGCCGCGGCTCGTCTCCAGCATGGCGTACAAGCTCGCGCGCATCGCGGCTGGCCAGGCCGACGGCGTGATCTCCGCGAAGGCGCGCAAGGAGTGGGGAAGCTGCGCCGGCGTGGCGCTGGTGGAGGCGAGCGGCGGGCTGACCACGCACCTCGACGGCAGCCCGGTGCGGTTCAACCGCAGCGCTCCGCCACCCGCCGGCCTGATCGCCGCGGGGCGGCGACTCCATCCCGCGCTGCTGCGCGAAGCCCGCCGCTTCCTCGAGCGCTGAAAGACTTCAGCCGGTCAGGCGCGAGCGGACCAGTCCACGCAGGTCCGAGAGCCCGATCGGCTTCTCCACGCGGGGATTGGGGACGCGGTCGAGAAAGGCCCGCGCCGCCTCGGTGAAAGCGCCGCCGGTGAGGAACACCATCCGCTCGGCGAGCTCAGGCCGGGAGCGCGCGAGGGCCTCGTGCAGCCCCATCCCGGTCATCCCGGGCATCATCAGATCGCAGAGGATCACGTCGTACGCCGCGCCGCGGTCGATGTCGGCCAGCGCCTCGCGCGCGTCTCCAAGGACGCGAACCTCGTGCTCGGTCTCCAGCGCGCGCTCCAGCACCTTGCGAATGAGCGGGTCGTCGTCGATGGCGAGGATGCGCCCGCGACGCTTTCCCGCCTCCTGCGGCATCCGGGACATCCTCGCCTCCGGGAAGCGGGCCGACGGGGGGAGCACGACCCGGAATTCGCTGCCCTTGCCCTGCTCGCTCTCCACGAAAATCTGCCCGCCCAGGGCGGTGACGATGCCGTGGCAGATGGAGAGGCCGAGGCCCGTTCCCACCCCCACGGGCTTGGTGGTGAAGAAGGGATCGAAGATTCGCCGCCTGACCTCCGGCGTCATGCCGCAGCCGCTGTCGCGCACGAGGACGACGGCATTTCCGCTCCCATCGGTTGCTGTGGAGACGCGGATCTCGTTGGCCTCGGGGTTTCCCGGCGAGACGGCCTGCGCCGCGTTGACCAGGAGATTGAGGAAGACCTGGCCGAGCCGCGCCTCGCTCGCCGTCACCAGCGGCGCCTGGGCGAACTCGGTGACCAGGCGCGCGCGATGGCTGATCTCGTTGCGGGCCATCAGCAGGCTCGAATGCAAGACCTGGTTCACGTCTACCGGACCCGCGGGCGCGTCGCCGGGCCGCGAGAAGGTCTTCAGCTCCCGGACGATGGCGCGCACCCGCTCGGCGCCTTCCTTGGCGTCGCGCAGCGCCTCCGTCATCTGCGCGACGGAGCCCGCGGCCTTGCCGGCGGCGATCAGCTCCAGCGCGAGATCGAGGTTGGCGTGGATGTAGGCGAGCGGGTTGTTGATCTCGTGGGCCACCCCCGCCGCCAGCGTCCCCACCGACGCCATGCGGTCCGCGATCAGCAGCCGCTCCTCCAGCTGCCTGCGCTCGGTGACGTCGCGGAAGTTGCAGACCATCCCGCGCACGGCGGGGTCGGCCAGACGGTTGACGAGGATCCCTTCGAGGACGCGCCAGGTGCCGTCGTCGCGCCGCACGCGCGCCTCGCTGTGGATGGGAACGTCGGGCTTCTCCAGCGCCTCCGCCCACAGCCGCATCACCAACTCACGGTCTTCGGGGTGGACGTAGTCGAAGATCGTGCCCGGCGAGGTGGAGTCGGGCCCGTACCCCACGATCCTGCTCGACGACGGGCTGCGGTAGAGCACGGCGCCGTCCGCCCCGATCACCGAGATGCCATCGGAGCCATTCTCGATCAGCGCGCGGAACCGCCGCTCGTTGCGATCCTCCTCGCTCGCGCGCACCTGGGCCTGGGTCCGGGCGCGCAGCTCCAACTCGTCCATGGCCAGCGAGGCCAGGTCGGCGAGCAGCGCCTGCTCGGCGGCGGAGAACTCGCGCGGCTGCGGATCGGCCACCGCCAACGACCCGATCAGGTATCCCTCGGGCGTCTTGAGCGGCGCGCCGGCAAAGAAGCGGATGTGCGGCCCGCCGGTCACCAGCGGGCTCCTCGCGTACCGCCCGTCGCGGGCCGCGTCGGGGATCACCAGCACGCGGTCCTCGAGGATGGTGTGCGCGCAGAGGCCGATCTCCCGCGCGGTCTCGCGCAGGTCGATGCCGCGCCGGGCCTTGAACCACTGGCGGTCGCGGTCCACCAGCGCGAGCAGGCCGATGGGCGCCTGGAAGGCCCGCACCGCGATGTCCACGATGCGGTCGAAGGCAAGCTCGGGCCCGGTGTCGAGGACCTTGTACCGGTCCAGCGCGATCAGACGCTCGGGCTCGCGGTGGCGGGCTGGGTTGGCTTTCTGCGTCGGGGCGGCCACTGCGTCTCCGGGGGCCTACGGAACGTATTCATTCCCAACGGATTTCTGGAGCGGATCTTTCGGCAGGGCGCGCCGCATTGCAGCAACCAGCCGGGCGACTGGCCCGGGGGCCGACGATCGGCGGCGCCCGCTTGACCGCCCCACGGGCAGGCGCTATGCCTCCCGGTCCTTCCGCCCAACAGGCTGCGGCTCCCAGACGCGGATCACCCCGGGGGAAAGACAATGCATCGTTCATTGTTCGCAATGGCGGCCGCGCTGCTGGTATCAAGCGCGGCACAGGCATCGGGCACCATCCTTCACATCTCGAGCAGCGGCTCCACCACGCCGCAATCGACGGTCATCGGCGGCGATCCGGTCACGGCGCTGGAGATCGACGACGCGCTCGCCGGGGACGCCGACGAGGACGGCCTCGAGCTTCCCGGCGGCGAAGGCAACGAGGGCAACACCTCCATGCGCGCGCTGGTCAACCGCAGCGTCGCGACGGAGTCGGGTCACGGCAGGGAAGCACACGATGCGCGCCGCGCCGCCCGCAATCCGCAGCTCGCGCGCAGCTTCGACGGCGTGAACTTCTTCGACCAGCGCTTCTCCAACAAGGGCAACCAGTTCTCGGTGGAGCCTCCCGATCAGGCGCTCTGCGTCGGCAACGGCTTCATCGTCGAGAGCGCCAACGACGTGATGCGCATCTTCGACACCCGCGGCGGGCTTGCGATGGGCCCCATCGATCTGAACACGTTCTACGGCTATCCCGCCGCCATCAACCGCACGGTGACACCCAACACCTTCGGCCCCTCGATCACCGATCCCATCTGCCACTATGACCGGCAGCTGAAGCGGTTCTTCCACGTCGTGCTCACGCTGGACCGCGCCATTCCCACCAGCCAGGCGTTGAGCGGCCGCAACCACCTCGACATCGCGGTCAGTGACACCTCCAACCCCACCGGAAGCTGGACCATCTTCAAGCTCCCCGTGCAGAACGACGGTTCCCAGGGCACGCCCAACCACGGCTGCGTGGTGGGGCCGCGCAACGGACCGTTCACGCCGGGCCCCTGCCTCGGCGACTATCCCCACATCGGCGCGGACGCGAACGGGATCTACCTGACCACCAACGAGTTCGATCTCGCCGGCCCCTTCTTCCGCGGCTCGCAGATCTACGGCATCTCCAAGCGCGCGCTGGCCTCGCACGCCTCGTCCATTCCCGTGGCGCTCATCAACACCGGCGACGACGCCGACTCGCCGGTCTTCGGCTTCACCGTCTGGCCGGCCACCTCGCCGGGCGACGACGACGGCGACGGTGACGGAAACGGCACCGAATTCCTGCTCAGCTCGGACGCGGTCTTCAACAGCCCCTCCGTCTCCACCGAGTTGATCGTCTGGTCGCTGGCCAACACGCGGTCGCTGGACAGCGCCTCGCCGGCGCCCGTGCTCAACGTCAGCGCCGTCACCGTGGACCAGTACGGCGTTCCGCCCAAGGCCGACCAGAAGGTAGGCGACCTGCCCTTGCGGGATTGCATCGCCGACGTGACCTGCAAGCCCAAGGTCACGGCCAACCCGGGCAACCCGGTGAACCCGGCGGCGCGGCTGGACAGCAACGATTCGCGCATGCAACAAGTCACCTTCGCCCGCGGCCTGCTCTGGGGCGCGCTCGACACCGCGGTCTCGGTGGGCGGCGTCAACAAGGCCGGCATCGCGTACTTCGTGCTCAATCCCCACAACGGCCGCATCTCCACCCAGGGCACCATCGCGGTGGCCGGCAACAACGTCACCTATCCCGCCATCGGCGTGACCGAGAACGGGCGCGGCGTGATCGCCTTCACGCTGGTGGGCGCCGATCACTTCCCCAGTGCCGCATTCGCGGCCCTCGACGCCAAGGCCGGCGCCGGGCCCATCCATGTGGCGGCAGAGGGCAAGGGATCGCAGGACGGGTTCACCGGCTACCGGCCGTTCGCGGCCAACCCGCGGCCGCGCTGGGGCGACTACGGAGCCGCGGCCAGCGACGGGAAGTCGGTGTGGATCGCCTCGGAGTACGTCGGACAGAGCTGCACCTTCGCGCAGTACAACCTGGACCCGTTCGGGACCTGTGGCGGCACCCGCGGGCCCTTGGGCAACTGGGACACGCGCATCTCGCAGATCGTGCCGGGCGACCACGACGACGATTGAGCCTTCTCCGCACGCCCGCGAGACCGGTGCAATGCCGGTCTCGCGGGCGGTGCGGGATCAGATCTCCACCCGCCGGAGCCGCAGCGCGTTGGCGATCACCGACACCGAGCTGAAGCTCATCGCGGCGCTGGCGACCATCGGGCTGAGCAGGACGCCGAAGGCCGGATAGAGCACGCCGGCGGCGATGGGCACGCCGATCACGTTGTAGGCGAACGCCCAGAAGAGGTTCTGGCGGATGTTCCGCAGCGTGGCCCGGCTGAGCCGCCGCGCCCTCGCGATTCCGCGCAGGTCTCCCTTGACCAGCGTGATGCCCGCGCTCTCCATCGCCACGTCCGTGCCGCTGCCCATGGCGATGCCAACGTCGGCCGCCGCCAGCGCCGGCGCGTCGTTGATGCCGTCGCCTGCCATCGCCACCACGCGGCCTTCGGCGCGCAGCCTGGCCACCACCTCGCCTTTCTGCGCGGGCAGCACCTCCGCGTGGACCTCCTCGATGCCGAGCTTGCGCGCGACAGCCTGGGCGGTGGTGCGGCTGTCGCCGGTGATCATCGCCACGCGGACACCGTCCTCGCGCAGCTGCCGGAGGGCGTCGGGCGCGGTGCTCTTGATCGGGTCCGCGAGTCCGAGCAGCCCAGCCAGCCGGCCGTCGATGGCCACGAACAAGGCAGTCTCGCCTTCAGCGCGCAATTCCTCGGCGCGTTCGCGGGCCCCCGCCACCGGCACGCGCGCGGTCTCGAGATGGCGCGGGCTGCCCACCCAGACCAGCCGATCGTCGACCTTGCCGCTGACCCCGCTCCCCGTGGCCGAGGCAAAGTCCGTCGCCTCCGCCAGGGCCAGCCCTCGCTCCAGCGCGGCCTTCACGACCGCCTGCGCCAGCGGATGCTCGCTGGCGCGCTCCAGGCTGGCTGCGAGGCGGAGCACCTCGTCCGCGGCGAATCCCGCGAAAGCCTCCGCGTTCACCAGCCGCGGTTTCCCCTCGGTAAGCGTGCCGGTCTTGTCGACCAGCAGGGTGTCCACCTTCTCGAGCGTCTCCAGCGCCTCGGCGTTGCGGATGAGCACGCCAGCGCCCGCGCCGCGGCCGGTGCCCACCATGATGCTCATCGGCGTGGCCAGCCCCAGCGCGCAGGGGCAGGCGATGATCAGCACGGCAACCGCGTTGACCAGGGCGTGCGCGAAGCGCGGCTCGGGGCCCGCCAGCAGCCAGCCCGCGAAGGTGACCGCCGCCACGGCGAGCACCGCCGGCACGAACCAGCCCGCCACCTTGTCGGCCAGCCGCTGGATGGGCGCGCGGCTCCGCTGCGCCTCCGCCACCATGCGGACGATCTGCGCGAGCAGCGTGGCCTCGCCCACGCGCTCCGCGCGGACCACCAGGCTGCCGGTGCCGTTCACCGTCGCGCCGGTGACCTTGCTGCCCGACTCCTTGTGCACCGGCACCGGCTCGCCGGTGACCATCGACTCGTCGACGCTGCTGGCGCCGGCCGTCACCACGCCGTCCACCGGCACCTTCTCGCCGGGACGGACGCGCAGCAGATCGCCGCGCTGCACTTCCGCGAGCGGCACGTCCTGCTCGTCCCCGGCGGTGCCGATCCGGCGCGCCGTCTTCGGAGTCAGCCCCAACAGCGCCTGCAGCGCCCCGCGCGTGCGGGCCCGCGCGCGCAACTCCAGCACCTGCCCGAGCAGGACCAGCGAGACGATGAAGGCTGCGGGCTCGAAGTAGACGGGGACCACGCCGTGATTCCGCATCGCGTCGGGCAAGAGCCCGGGGGCGACGGTGGCGACGACGCTGAACGCGTACGCCACGCCGGTTCCCAGCGCGATGAGCGTGAACATGTTGAGGCTGCGGTTCACGATCGAGGCCCAGCCGCGATCGAAGAGCGGCCAGCCTGCCCAGAGCACCACCGGCGTGGCGAGGACCAACTGGATCCAGGGCATGAGCGATCCGAACGCGTGCTGGACGGGCATGCCCGGAAGGATCTCGGACATCCCGAGCAGGAACACCGGCACGGTGAAGACGAGGCTCACCTTGAAGCGCCGGCTCATGTCGTCCAGCTCGGGATTGCGCTCGTCGAGCGACACGCCGAGCGGCTCCAGCGCCATGCCGCAGATGGGACACGAGCCCGGTTCGCTCCGGACGATCTCCGGATGCATCGGGCAGGTCCACTCGGTGCCGGGCGGTGCCTCTGGTGGCGGCTGCTTCGGGACGAGGAACTTGTGCGGCTCAGCCTCGAATCGAGCCTTGCACCTGGGGCTGCAGAATCCGTACTCGACGCCCTGGTAGACGATCTTGCCGCCCTTTGGGTGGTCCAGATCGACCGTCATGCCGCAGACGGGGTCCACGCCGAGGGGGGCCGTCACGGCGGTCGCGCTGCTGTCCTTCACATGCCACCCATGTGGTGCTCGTGCGGCGCGGTCATCCGGGGCGGCTGCAGGCCGACGAAGACGAAGGCCCCGACCGGGATCCTCGTCGCATACTGCGCCTCGATCGATCCGGGAACGAGACCCACGTCCACGGTGGCGCCGAGCACGGGCACCACCGGGCCATTGGTAAAGCGGTGCACGAATCCCAGCCCGGCCTGGAACACGTCGTACTTCGTCTCCGGATCGCCGGGCAGCACCAGGTCGTGGCCGCTCTTCTGCACGTATTCCGCTCGCAGGAAAGGAAGGTTCCTGCCGTCCAGATCGGCGGTCCCTTCCAGCAGCGCGCTGTCGCTCCCGTGCCCGGCTTCGAGGTTGCGCCCCCACAAAGCGGTCACCGCCAGATTCCCGCCTCCGAGAATGGGCGCGCTGAACGATCCCGACGCCGTGATCCGGTGCAGGTTGGTAGAAGGATCCACCGCCTCGGGGCTGTTCAGATACCCGTACGAGACCTGGAAGCTGGTCTGCGGCGTCGGATTGATCGACAACCTCCCCGACCACGAGTCGAGCGGCCCGAAGTCGAAATCCCAGCGGTTCTCGTCCGGCTCGCGGCCGTGGAAGACCGAACCTTCCAGCTTGGCCCACCGGTTGTACACGCCCGCGGTCAGCACGCCGAAGGTGATGTGGGTCGAATCCTGCCAGTGGTGGCCGATGGGCGGCAGTGGGTTCATCATCCCGGAGGCGCGGTGCATGAAGGCGGTGGGTCCGAGTGCCGGCTCGCCGGAGGCCGCCGCGTAGAGCTCCATGCCCACCACGTCGCCGAAGGGCCGCCTCCAGAAGGCCGCCGTCTCCATGAAGAGATCGTGCGGGTGCTGGCGGTCGTGCAGCGGAGCGCCGCCGTAGGTCTCGCCGGACTGCAAGAGGAGCGGGATCTGCTTCTCTCCACCCGCCGTTGCGGCTTCCAGGGAGAACATGCCGCGCAGCGTGAGCTGGCCGCCGAGGAGGGGATGAGAGGCCATGCCCATGATCCAGTTGGTCGACACCGCGCGGCGCGATCCCCGGTTGCTCCACTGGTCGTCATATCCGACGGCCACCGAGTAGTGCAGCATCAGCATCCACTCGCCGTTCATGAAGTGATGCGCCAGCACCGGCGAGGAGTCGGGCATCCAGCTGGTCCCGGAACCCTCGCGGGAATGCGGCAACGACAGCGGCGCCTGCGTTTCGGGAATCATCTCTTCCATCGGAGCGCCGTGCTGGTGGTGTGAATGCTCCTGCGCGACCGCGGCCCCGGAGATGGCGAGCAACGCAGCGGTCGCGAGGGCGCTCTGCTGTCCGATCAAGATGTCACCTCTGCGGCGGATGCCGGGACCGCGATGAAGACGCACGGCTGGCCGCCGTCTTACACGTCCCCGAGGTTGGACAGAAGCGTCGTTACTGCACGCTGGTCCGCAGCGTCCGGCGCGCCCTGAGCACGTCGAGCAGGGTATTGATGTCCACGGGCTTGACCAGGTGCTGGTCGAACCCTGCGCGCAGCACCGCCTCGCGGTCCTGCTGCTGGCCGTAGCCGGTCAGGGCCACCAGGAACATGTCGCCGCGCTGCAGGCGCGACCGCACCTCGCGGGCCACGTCGTATCCGCTCAGGATTGGGAGTCCGATGTCCACCACCGCCACTGTCGGATGCCACTGCTCGATCAGGTCGATGCCCTGCTTGCCGTCGGAGGCCGGCAACACCTTGTAGCCCGCGCCGGAAAGGATCTCCGAGAGCAGCATGCGGTTGTCGTCCTGGTCCTCGACGAGCACGATGGACTCGGCGCCGGCGGAGCGGACCTTTGCCGGCACGGGAGACTGCCGCTCCACGTTCCGGGCGACGGGCAGCCGCACCACGAACTCGCTGCCCTGGCCGGGTCCCTTGCTGAAGGCGCGGACGTCGCCGCCGTGGGCGCGGACGAAGGAACGGACCAGCGCCAGCCCCAGCCCCATGCCGCTGGGAGTCTTGCCGTCGACGTTCTTCTCCTCGTCCAGGCCGCGCACGAAAGGCTCGAAGATCCGCTCCAGCATGTGCGGCGCGATCCCTTTGCCTTCGTCCTCGACGCGCAGCACCGCGTGACCGGACTCGACGCCCAGCGTCAGCCGCACCCTGCCGCCGCGGGGCGTATACTTGATGGCGTTGGTGAGGAGGTTCACCTCCACCTGCTGCAGCCGGTCGGCGTCGCCGTAGACCTCCACCGCGGAGGCGGGCACCTCCACCTCCAGCTTGAGGCCGGCCGCGTCGGCGGAGGGGCGCACGCGCTCGATGGCGGCCTCCAGCGTGGTGCGGAAGTCGAGGTTGCTCTTGCGCAGCTCGATGTCGTCCTGGCGCATGCGCGAGACGTCGAGCAGGTCGTCGAGCAGCCGGGCCATGTGCCGGCACTGGCGTCCGATGGTCGAGAGCGCGCGCTGGCTCCGCTCCGGGTTCGAATCGGGCGCCTTCTCCAGCAGGGCGCAGGCGTTGAGCAGCGCCGCCAGCGGGTTGCGCAGCTCGTGCGAGAGCATGGCCATGAACTGGTCGCGCATGAGCAGCGCGCGCCGCACCTCGGCCTCGTCGCGCCTGCGCTGCGTGATGTCGCGGGCGATGGTCGACGCCCCGGCCACCTGGTCGTGCTCGTCGTGGATGGGCGCGTGCGCCACCGAGACGTCCACGGTGGAGCCGTCCTTGCGCAAGTGCACCGACTCGTAGGGCGGCAGGGTCTCCCCCTGCTCGGCCTTGCGCAGCCTTTCCGCCGCCTTGGTCCGCTCTTCGCCCTCGGGCACCATGAAGAGCGGGTCCTTGCCCACGACCTCTTCGGCGGACCAGCCGTAGAGCTGCTCGGCCCCGCGGTTCCAGCCCAGCAGCTTTCCCTCCGCGTCGCGGGCGAAGATCGCGTCTGAGCTGGACTCCATGATCGAGGACAGCCGGCGCACGTGCGCCTCGCTGCGCTTCAGCTCGGAGACGTCGACCAGCAAGACCACCACGCCGTTCTTCTGCGCGCGGCTGCGGTGGGGGAGGATGCGCAGCAGGTAGATGGTCCCGTCGCGGCTGGTGACTTCGCGCTGCAGCGGCTGCGTCTGCTGTAAGACACGCATCACGTCCGCTTCCAGATCCGGGTACTGGATGGTGGGTGCGAAGCTGTCGAAGCGCCGGCCCACGTCCTGGGGCAAGAGGCGGAAGACGCGCGCGGCCTGGGCGGTGTACTTGCGGATGCAGAGCTGCTCGTCGAGGAAGAGCACGCCCACGTCGATGCCGTGGAGCAGGCCGTCCAGGTCGTCGGTCAGCTCGGCGAGCTGGGTGATCTTGCGCTGGTGCTCGTTGTTGACGGTGTACAGCTCCTCGTTGACCGAGTGCAGCTCCTCGTTGGTGCTCTGCAGCTCCTCGTTGGAGGCCACCAGCTCCTCGTTGGTGGCCTGCAGCTCCTCGTTGGAGGTTTCCAGCTCCTCGATGGTGGCCTGCAGGCTCTCCTTGGTGAAGCGCAGCTCGCTCTCCAGCGCCGTGACGTAGTCGCGGGAGGCGGCAGGCACGTCCAGCGAGGTGGCGCCGTCGGCCGCGGGGTGCGCCGGCTCCTTGCTCTCGAACGAGACCAGGTAGTGCGGGATGGCGCCGGGCGCGGGCAGCACCGGCTCGATGGCCAGGCGGTATTCCTGATCGCCCTCGGGCGTGCGCACCGGCACCGCCGACAGCCGCACCGTCTTGCGCTCCTTGTACGCGTGCTGCAGCGCCCCGAGCAGCGCCGGCTTGAGCCCCTCCTCGACCATGTCGAGCAGGTTGTTGGAGGCGCGGCCGGCGCGCACGTGCAGGAGTTTCTCCGCGCCGCCGAAGCTGTGGACGAGCTGGTAATGCTCGTCCAGCAGCACGCTGGCGGGCATCGCCTTGGCGAGCAGCTGATCGTAGACGCCGAGCAGGTGCGGGCCAGGAGCGCTGCGTCCGACGTTGCCCAGCGGACGCACCAGCGCGCCGGGCGGCAGGCCCCCCGTGAGGCGCACGTCGGGCAAGCGCGCGTCGCGGCGCTTGCGGTAGAAACGCCAGTGGCTGTCGAGCGTCTCGAACTCGTCGGCCAGGTCGCCGGGGGTTTCACTGGGCCCGAGCAGTAGCGTGCCGCCGGTCTTCATTCCGAAGTGGAAGAGCGAGAGCGCCTTCTTCTGCGCCTGCGGCTGGAAGTAGATGAGCAGGTTGCGGCAGCTGATCAGGTCGAGGCGGGTGAAGGGCGCATCGGTGATCAGGTTGTGCCTCGCGAAGACGATCAGCCCGCGGATGTCCTTGGCCACCCGGAAGCGGTGGTCGTCGCGCACGAAGTACCGCTCGCGGCGGGCCGGGGTCACCTCGGCCAGGGCGTCCTCGCTGTAGAGGCCGACGCTGGCGATCTCCAGCGATTGCCTGTGGACGTCGGTCGCGAAGATCTTGAGATTCAGCGGCCTCCGCGCCGCCTCCAGCTGCTCGTGGAGGAGGATGGCGATGGAATACGCCTCTTCGCCGGTGGCGCAGCCCGCCACCCAGACGCGGATCTCCTCCTTGGCGGGGGTGGTGGAGAGGATGGACGGGATCACCTGCTTTTCCAGCTGCTCGAACGCCTCCGGATCGCGGAAGAAGCGCGTCACGCCGATGAGCAGGTCGCGGTAGAGCGCGTTCAGCTCGGCGGGATCGCTGGCCAACTGGCGGGCATAGGAGACGATGTCGAGCTGGTTGGTGAGGCCGAGCCGCCGCTCGATCCGCCGCACCACCGTGGTGGGCTTGTAGTGGTTGAAGTCGATGCCGTACCCGGCGTGGAGCAGGCGGAGGATGTCTTCCATGGCCGTGCCGGAAGGCACCGGTTCGCGCTCGGGCTCGTCCCACGAGCGGCCAGGGTCGTTGAGGTAGTGCAGGATGGCGGCGGGCATGTCGGCCGGAGCGAGGAAGGCGTCCACCACGCCGGTCTGACGGGCCGAGATGGGCATGCCCTGGAAGCGCGCCGTCTCCGGCTCCTGGCAGAGCACCAGGCCGCCGCTCTCATGCACGTCGCGGATGCCGCGCGAACCGTCGCTGCCCGCGCCCGAGAGGACGATGGCTACGGCGCGGCGCCCCGAGTCGTGCGCCAGCGAACGGAAGAAGTGATCGATGGGCAGGCTGAAGGCGCGGGAGTCGTCCTTGTCGGTGAGCAGCAGCCTCCTGCCGGAGATGATCATCTCCTTCTTCGGAGGGATGAGATAGATCTGATCGGGCTGGACGTGGACGCCGTCGGTCACCTTGTGGATCGGCAGGCGCGTCTGCCGTCCCAGGAGCTCGTCCATCCGGCTCTCGAAGTCCGGGGAGAGGTGCTGCAGGACCACGAAAGCCATGCCGGTGTCGGCCGGCACGGCCGCGAAGAACCTCTCCAGCGGCTCCAGGCCGCCTGCGGAGGCTCCGATTCCTACGATCAGCGTCGGTTCAGCGTCGGGCTGCCGGGGGGCGGGCAAGCTCGTGGGCATTGTCGTTCGTGGCCGCGCGGGGAGGGGGCTTCCCCACTGCGGGTTTCACCTCCGCCGCGAAAAGTAATTGCAGGCGGCCGGCGTGCAAGGGCCTGCCCGCCAGCCAGGTTGGGGGAATTCGTTCAATACTCTTCAGGAGAGCGCGAACCGCGGCAGAGTCATCAGCACGGACTGGATCCCTTCGGCGAAGGTCGGGTGCACCACCTCCATGTCGACGATGGCGCGGGCCGGCGCGCCTGCCTGCATCAGCGCGACGAAGACGTGGATCAGCTCTCCGGCTTCCGCGCCGACGATGCGCGCCCCCAGTACGCGCTCGGTCGCTGGATCGATCAGCACCTTGAGCAGACCCGCGGTCTCGTCCACCTCGTGGGCGCGGGCAATGTTGCCGAAGGGCATGGTGCCCACCTCGCAGGCGACGTTCTTCTGCTTCGCCTCCTTCTCGGTGAGGCCGACGCCTGCGACCTGGGGGTCGGTGAAGGCGGTGAAGGGGATGTGCCGGCCTTCGCGCCCGCGCTGGGAGCGGCCGAGGAGGATGTCGTAGAGCAGCCGGTGATCGTCCCAGCTGGTGTGGGTGAACTGCGGCCCGCCCAGCACGTCGCCCACCGCGTAGATGCCTTGTGCGCTGGTCCGGTACTGGCCATCGGCGAGCACGCTCCCCTTCTCGTCGAGCCGGACGCCGGCGCGATCGCATCCCAGATCGTCGGTGTTGGGCCGGCTCCCCACCGCCACCAGCAGATGCGAGCCGCGCAGCTCCTTGCCGCCTTCCAGCTTGACCCGGATGTCCCCGGCGCTGCCGGAGACCGAGCTCACCTTCGCGCCCAGCTCCAGCGCGATGCCCTCGGCGCGGAACGCTCCTTCCAAGGCGGCAGAGACGTCCGGATCCTCGCGGGCCATGAGATGCCCGCTGCGGTCGGCGATGGTCACCTTCGATCCGAAACGCCGGAACATCTGCCCGAACTCGCAGCCGATATAGCCGCCTCCCAGGATCAGCAGGTGCCCGGGCAGCTCGCGCACCTGCATCAGCGTCGCGTTGTCGAGGAAGGGCGTGCGGTCGAGTCCCTCGACGGGCGGCACCACCGGCCGGGCTCCCACGTTGATGACGATGGTCTCCGCGGTGTGGACCTCTCCGCCGACCGACACTTGCCGCGGCCCGGTGAAGCGCGCGGCGCCGTTGACGACGGTGATCCGCTCGCCCTTCAGCCTGCGGGCCACGCCTTCGCGCCACTCGCGGACGATGGAATCCTTACGGTCCACCACCTTGGCGAGGTCCACCGACACCTCGCCGGCGCGGACGCCCAGCCGCGCCGCCGAACGCGCCACCTGCGCGGCCCGGGCGCTGGCGATCATCGTCTTGGTCGGGGTGCAGCCCACGTTGACGCAGGTGCCGCCCAGGTCCTTGCGCTCGGCGATGATCACGCGCTTGCCCGCCGCCGCCAGCCGCGAAGCCAGCGGCACTCCGGCCTGTCCGCTGCCGATCACGATCACGTCGGCTTCCATGGCAATCTCCTTCCTGCACGAAGATCCCGCAGCACGCCGTTCAGCGCGGCCTTCTCGGACGCCGGCGAGAGCGCCTTCCGCAGCGCCCGGCAGCGCGCGCGCAACTCGCCGAGGAAGCGCTGCTCGCGCTCCGCGCGGGAGAAAAGGCGGGCCAGCGCCTCGGTGGAACCGAAGGGAAAGAGCCCCGGATACGAGCGGCCGAAGATCCCCTCCATGCTGGGGATGCGCGAGGCGACCACCGGCGTCCCCGCGGCTACCGCCTCCGAGACCACGTTGGCGCCGCCCTCCATCTCCGAAGTCAGCGCGAGGAGCCGGGCGCGCGCGATCAGGGCGCGCGCCTTCCAGCCGGGCAGCTCTCCCACCCAGCGGTAGCGTGGATTGGTCCGGGCCTCTGCGAGGGCCGCGCGCTGCAGCGCACCCGAGAGCGCCGCGCCGGCGTGCACCACGCGCACCCGCGACGAGGACGGCAAGAGGCGCGCGGCCAGCGCGGCGCGGAGCGGGTCCTTCTCCGGACGCAGGTGCCCCACCACCGCGACCTGGAACCAGCGCCGCAGCGGGGAAGCCTTGCGCGGCGGCGGAGGCGCCGACTGCGGCACCAGACGCACCTTGCTTCGCAGGCGGCGAGGGAGCTGGGCCTCGGCGCCCGGGTGGAGCACGATCAGGAGGTCGGCCAGATCCAGCGAGCGCCGCGCCTCGGAGTCGGTGTGGATGTCGCGATAGAGATCCGTCCCCGTCAGCGCAACCGCGAGTGGCCGAGCCTGGTGGAGCTCGCGCCACGCGCGCACCGAGGCGGCGGACTTGCGCGCGTGCAGCGCGATCATCGCATCGCAGCGGCCGCCATTGCCTCCCGCCGCGATGGAGGCGTCGTGACCCAGCTCGCGCAGCATGCGCCGCCAGCGCAGCGCCGTGATGCGGTTGCCGAGCCTGGAGCCCGGCGGAGCAGGGCAGATCAACGCGACACGCACAGGCGGCGAAGATTATGCTCCGGCGCGCGATGGATCCACTGGCCACGGCCTTGATCGACGCGCGGGAACGGACGCTCGTCCTCGTGTCCGATCTCGACGACGCCCGCTGGATGGGGCCGCGGCTCGCCATCGTGAACCCCATCCGCTGGGAAGTGGGGCACCTGGCCTGGTTCCAGGAGCTCTGGACGCTGCGGCATCCGCACGGCGGCGCGTCCGAGATCCCGGGCGCGGACGCGCTGTACGACTCCGCCCGGGTGGCGCACGACACCCGCTGGGACCTGCCGCTGCTCGATCGAGCGGCGGTGCTGCGTTTTCTGAAGACCACGCTCGCGCGGGCGCTGGAGGTGTTGGAGCGAGGCGGGGACCGCTACTTCCACCGGCTGGCGCTCTTCCACGAGGACATGCACGGAGAGGCCTTCACCTACACGCGGCAGACGCTCGGCTACCCCGCGCCGGCGCTGGGCACCCCGCCGCCCGGCGCGGGACCGCTGGACGGCGACGTGGAGGTGCCCGGCGCGTGCTTCACGCTGGGCGCGCAGCAGGACGAGCCGTTCGTCTTCGACAACGAGAAGTGGGGACATCAGATAAAGGTGGCGGACTTCCGCATCGCCCGCGCCCCGGTGACCAACATCCAGTACGCCGCCTTCGTCGAAGCCGGCGGATACCGCGAGCGCAGGTTCTGGAGCGATGCGGGCTGGCGCTGGCGCGAGCAGTCCGGAGCGGAGCGGCCGGTGTACTGGGAGCCGGGGTTTCGCGAGCGCCGCTACGACAGCGTCCGGCCGCTGGCCCCGCACCAGCCGGTCATCCACGTTTGCCGGTACGAGGCGGAGGCGTTCTGCACATTTGCCGGCCGCCGGCTGCCCACGGAGGCCGAGTGGGAGCTGGCGGCGTCCACGCCGGCGAAGCGGCGGTTTCCCTGGGGCGACACGCCGCCCGACCATAGGCTCGCCAACCTCGACGGCCGCGCGGGAGGTCCGGTGGACGTGGCCGCGCATCCCGAAGGGGACAGCGCGTACGGCTGCCGCCAGATGATCGGAAACGTGTGGGAATGGACCGCCAGCAGATTCGGCGCGTACCCGGGGTTCGTCGCCGATCCCTACAAGGAGTACTCCGAGCCCTGGTTCGCCACGCCCCACATGGTCCTGCGCGGCGGCTGCTGGGCCACTCGCGGCAGGTTGCTCCGCAACACCTGGCGCAACTTCTACCCGCCCGACCGCCGCGACGTGCTGGCGGGATTCCGCACCTGCGCGCTCACTTCGCGGGAGTGAGCAGGGCGTTGACTTCCGCGTGGGTGAGGATGTTCTCGGCGAAAGCGTAGGTGCCGCGGTCGCGCATCTCCTCTGCGGCGCGCAGGCCGGCGGTCAAGGCGGCGCGCATGGTCGCCGAGCCGGCGCTGACGCGCGCAACGCCCAGGGCGGCGAGCGTGGGGACGTCGGGCGTGCCCGGACCCGCCAGGATATTGATCGGTCCGTCGATGGCGCGGACCAGCCGGCCGATGGTGTCGGCATCGCGCACGCCGGGGACGAAGGCGCAATCGGCTCCGGCCGCGAGCCAGGCGCGCGCCCGCTCCACCGCGTGGGCGAAGCGGCCCTGCTCCTCGCCGATGCGCGCCAGATACACGTCGGTGCGCGCATTGATCACGAAGGGGACCCCGGCGCGGTCGGCGGCGGCGCGCGCGGCCTTGATCTGCTCCACCTGCGCAGCGATGGGGACCAGGCCGCCTCCCGCGGCGGCGTCTTCCAGGTTCATGCCCACGGCGCCGGCCTGCAGCGCCGCCTCGACCGTCTGCGCGGCGCCCCCATAGCCCGCCTCGAGGTCGGCGGTCACCGGCACGCGCACGGCCCGCGCGATGCGCGCGACCATCTCCAGCATCTCGGCGCGAGAGATGCGCTCGCCGTCGGCATATCCCAGTACCGCGGCGACGCCTGCGCTGCTGGTGGCGATGGCTGGAAAGCCGGCTTTCTCCACCACCCGCGCGCTGGCCACGTCCCAGGCGTTGGGCAGGACGAGGATGCGGGTCCGATCGTGCAGGCGGCGGAGCAGCGCGGCGCGTTCGCGGAGCAGGGCGTTGTCCATGGCGGCGAGTATGGCGCGGCGCTCGCCGCCGCCGCCACCCTGCGCTACGAGGCGTTGCGGGCGCGCCCGCGGGACTGCGCCAGCTTGTCGATCTTCTCGGCCAGCTCGTCGACCTTTGCCGCCAGCTCGCGCACTTCGGCGCGGGTGGCGAACACGAGCGCCGGACGCAGCCGCGACGTGAGATCCGTCCACGCGCCTTCCAGTCGCTTGGGCGCGCCGTCGAACCTCGCCTGGATCTGGTCGATGGAGGACTGCGCCCGCTTCTCCAGCTTGAGCACCGACTTCTCCAGTCCGGCCAGCCGGCTGCGTGCAGAATCGAACGTGGTCTTGAGCACTTCGCTGACTGCAGCCATATGACCTCCCCGGTCGGTTACCCGCCTAACGCGGCGCGTTGAGGAGCTTGTAACTCGGTGCGTCATCGCCGTCAAGCATCCTTTATAACGCCGCGGCCAGCTCCCCCGGCAATCGGTCCGCCGAAAAAAATAAAAAAAATTTTTTTATGGAGCATTCCGGACAGGGGTGTCCGGGATGGGAGCCCGGTTTTGGGACTTCCTGCCTGCGTTCAGCTCAAGGCGCGCGTTGCCGGGCGCCACATCGCTTCCTGCCGGTGTTCGCGCCGCGGGCGCAGCGAGACCAGCCGGTCCAGCAGATCGTCCACTTCGTCCTGGTCGCGGAGGCAGTAGCTCGCCGCCGAGTCCGCCGCGGGCGAGACCCGCACGCCCAGCATCTGCGGCAGCGCGAAGGCGGCCTCGTCGGTAGCATCGTCGCCGACATACAGCGCGGCTGTGCAGCCGAGCTGCGCCTTGACCCGCGCCAGCGCCACGCCTTTGTCGGGACCGCCGCGAGGCAAGAGGTTGATCACGTCCTTCCCGGCGATCAGGCGCGCGTTCTCCAGACCGCGGGCAGCCTCGCGGATGGCCGCTACCGCAGAATCCTGCTCGGCGGCGCGGCGGTAGTGGATGGCCAGCGATACGCCCTTGTCCTCGAGGCTGACGCCGGACAGGCCGCCCAGACTGCGGAAGAGCACCTCGCGCCACTCGCTCACCATCGTGGAGAGTCGCTCCACCTCGTCGGGCGGCTGGAGGGCGCGGTTGCCGATCACGTACCAGACGGTGACGCCGCCCAGGAGGCGCAGCACCTCCTCCTCGGGGCGGCCGGAGATCACCGCGCAAGGATAGAGCCGCGCCACCTGCGCCAGCAGCCGCCGGGTGGGGGCACGCATCGCCGCCAGCGCGGGATCGGCGACGATGGGCGCCAGCGTGCCGTCGAAGTCGAACGCCACCAGCACGTCGGAAGCCGCGATCCGTTCCAGCACGCCGGCGGTGAAGACCGATTCCATCAGGCGACTCCTTCGATGGCCGCGAGGCCCGCGCCGAGGCGGTGGGAGAGCCGATCGCGCTGGCGCAAGCGCGCGGCATCGGTGAGCATGCGACCCGCCCACCGGTAGACGTTGAATTCGGAGACCAGCGCCCGCAGCGCGCGCATGCGCTCGGCCTGCTCGCGCGGCGACATGGTGAGGGCAGCCGCCAGCGCCGAGCTGGCCTGGTCGAGATCGTACGGGTTGACGATCAATGCCTCCGACAGCTCGCGCGCCGCCCCGGTGAACTGGCTGAGCAAGAGCACGCCGCGCTCGTCGTCGCGGGCGGCGATGAACTCCTTGGCCACCAGGTTCATGCCGTCGTGCAGGCTGCTGACGTAGCAGAGGTCGGCGGCGCGGAGGAACTGGAACACCCGCGGCGGCTCGTGGTGGCGGCGGTGCAGCACGACCGGCCGGTAGCTCCCGTTGCCGAACCGGGTGTTGATCCGCGCCGCCAGCTGCTCGACGCTGTCGTTGAGCTGCCGGTAGCGGTCGATGGCGGTGCGGCTGGGCGCGGCCAGCTGGACGAAGGTGAAGCGGCCGCGGAACTGCGGGAACCGCGCCAGGAGCTGCTCCACCGCGAGCAGCCGCTCCTCGATTCCCTTGGTGTAGTCGAGCCGATCCACGCCGACCCCGATGAGCGCGTCGCCCGGCAGGTCCAGCTCGCGCAGCACCTCCGCGCGGCACTGGTCGTGCGGGGGACTGCGCTGGGCCCAGCGGTTGGGCCACTCGATGGAGATGGGATACGGCCGCACCAGCGTGGTCTCCCCGCCGTGGACGATGGCGGTGCGCTCGCGATCGACCCGCGCCTCCAGGTAACGGTCCACCGACTCGACGAAGTTGTTGCAGTGTGCCTGCACGTGGAAGCCGACGATGCTGCTCCCCAACAGGCCTTCGAGCAGCTCCTCGCGGAAGGGGCAGATGCCGAACTGCTCGGCGTTGGGCCAGGGGATGTGCCAGAAGGTGAGGATGGCCGCGCGCGGCAGGCGCTCGCGGATGAACCTGGGCGCCAGGGCGAAGTGGTAGTCCTGCACCAGGATGATGGGATCGTCGCGATCCACCTCCTCGCAGACCGCTTCGGCGAAGCGCAGGTTGACCTGGCGGTAGTGCTCGAAGTCCTCCTCGCGGAAGCTGGGCCGCGCGTGGGCGATGTGGCAGAGCGGCCAGAGCCCTTCGTTGGCGAAGCCGTAGTAGTAGCCCTGCTCCTCCTCGCGGCTGAGCCAGATGCGGCGCAGCGTGTAGGACTCCTCGCCCGGCGGCACGCGCACGCGGCCGGAGCGGTCGCTGACCTCGCGATCGCCGGCGCCGCTGCCGTGCGCCACCCAGGTTCCGGAGCAGGCGCGCATCACCGGCTCCAGCGCGGTGACCAGGCCGCTCGCGGGGTGCAGCACGCGCATGGTCCCCGAGGGATCGCGCTCGTGGATGTACGGCTCGCGGTTGGCCACCATCACCAGCTTCTCGTCGCGCAGGTGCTCGTGCAGCAAGTCGCGCAGACGCTCGGGCGTCCAGACCCGGCCGGCTTCGCCACCCCGCGCCTCGGCGGCAAGCTGCAGGGCCAGGTCGCGCACGTCGCGGAGCAGCGGCTGGAACTCGGGCCGCTCGTCGCCGCCCTTGAGGATTGCGCGGAGCTCGCCGCGGAAGCGGCGGAAGGAGGCGCGGGCCACGCCGGTGGAAAGGAGGAGCGCGCCCAGCGCCATCGCGCCGAAGGACCAGAGGACCGCGCGCCGGGTCACCGCGTCGCGCTCCTCGATGAAGCCGATGTCCTGGACGATGCCCACCACGCCGAGTGGAACGCCGGCCGCCGAGGCGATAGGCAGCGCGCTCAGGTAGACGCTGCCGGAGGCGAGCCGATCGACGGCGTTCCACGCCCGCTTCTGGCTGCCGGAGGCCGAGCGGATGAAGGTGGGGCAGCGCACCTCGGCGGGGAAGTCGCCGGTCTGCGCGAAGGTCGAGCCGTCCGGAGCGCAGGCTGCCGCCGCCAGGATCCGCTCGTCGTTGGTGATGTCGGTGAGCAGCCGCGAAAGGCCCAGGCGGTCGCCGCGCGCCCAGCTCTCGGAGAGCGCGGCCCGCGCCCCACGCAAGGCCAGCTCCGCGCGCAGGCGGACGTCCTCCTCGAACCACCTCCGGCTGGTTGCGCTGACCACCAGGTACCCGAGGCCGCTGAGGAGGGCGAGCCCGAGGACCACGGGCAGGGCATACCGGAGGCTGTCCCGCATGCCCGAAGAGTACCCGCAAATGCTTGGTACACAAAGCAATTCCTTGTTTCCCTGTGGCATTCAGGACGCTCAGCGCGCCGATCCCCGGCAGCTGCGGCCTGACGGACGGATGGCTGCGGGGGCCCGCCCGCTGCGCTTGCTTCGGTGTTACGCTAAGGGCATGCGCAGCTCTCGCCTCGCCATCGTGGCGCTCCTTGCCGCCGCCTGCGGCGGCAATGACTCTTCCCCCTCGGCGGAATTCGCCAACCAGTGCGCCGCCCCTCGCCCCGGCACCGCTGATCACCAGGGTTCCGCGGACACCGAGAAGAAGTTCCTGCGCGCCTGGATCGACGAGCTGTACCTCTGGTACCGCGAGGTCCCGCAGGCGGATCCGAACGCCTCGCCCACCGTGGAGGATTACTTCGACAAGCTGAAGACCCCGGCGAAGACCGCGTCGGGCAACTTCAAGGACCGGTTCCACTTCACCATTCCCACCGCGGAGTGGGAGCAGCAATCGCAGGGCGGAGTGGAGGCGGGGTACGGCGCGACCATGCTCGTCCTCGTCCCCACGGCTCCGCGGAAGGCGGTGGTCGCGTACACCCAGCCGGGAACGGAGGGCGCCAGCAAGCTCGCTCGCGGCGCCCAGATCCTCAAGATCGACAACGTAGACCTGGTCAACGCAACCGGCCAGGCGAACGTCGACATCCTCAATGCGGGTCTGTTTCCCGCGGTAAACACGACGCACACCTTCGAGGTCCTCGACGTCGGCGCCACGACGTCGCGAGTCGTGACCCTGACCGCGAAGGCGATTACCGAAACCCCGGTGCAGAAGGTGCACGTCATCCCCAACACGCAGGTGGGCTACCTGCTCTTCAACGATCACCTCGCCCTCGCGGAGGCCGGGCTCTTCGACGCCATCACCAACCTCAAGGCCCAGTCGATCACCGACTTGATCATCGACATGCGCTACAACGGCGGCGGCTACCTGGACATCGCCAGCGAGCTGGCCTTCATGGTCGCGGGCCCTTCGAAGACCTTCGGCAAGACGTTCGAACGCGAGACCTTCAACGACAAGTACCCCTCGCGAGATCCCGTCACCGGCCAGCCGCTCTCGCCCACCCCGTTCTGGACCACCGCCCAGGGCTTGTCCAAGACATCCGGGACGGCGCTGCCCCACCTGGATTTGCCCCGGGTCTTCGTCCTCACCACCGGCGGCACCTGCTCCGCCAGCGAGGCGGTACTCAACGGCCTGATGGGCGTCGGCGTGCAGGTGATCCAGATCGGCACCCAGACTTGTGGGAAGCCCTACGGGTTCTACCCACAGGACAACTGCGGCACCACCTACTTCTCCATCGAGTTCAAAGGGGTCAACGAGAAGGGCTTCGGCGACTACGCCGACGGCTTCTTCCCAGGGGGCGGCGCCAACTACCCCGTCGGCTGCCAGGTCCTCGACGACTTCGGCCATGAGCTGGGCGATCCGGCGGAGGCGCAGCTGGCGGCAGCGCTGCACTACCAGGCCACCGGCACCTGTCCCGCCAGCGCCGCACAGGCGCTGACCGTGGGCGGCCTGCGCGGAGAAGGCCGGGTGCTCAAGTCGGTCTGGCGCACCAACCGCATCCTGCGCAGGTGAGGCGCCGCGCCCTGGCCATGCTGGCGTTGTGCGCGGCGTGCGCCCCGACGCAGCGTCGCATGCAGGTGCGCCCGGACGTGCGCGACGAGCGCGGCGTCTCCTTCCTGCCCTTCGCCTCCTCGCAGGCGGAGCGCTTCGCCGCGCCGGACGGCGCGCCTTGCACGGGCTACGGCGGTCACGTGAAGGACAACTTGATCGGCTGGCAGGCCCCCACGCCCGAGGACTCGGCCTGCTCGCACGACTCGCTCTACGACGGCGTCAAGCCCGGCGTGCTGGAGCTGCGCTGGCGCTCGGAGGTGCCCGCCGACGGCAACTACCAGCTGGTGACGCTGGGATACGCGGTGGGAGCGTGGGGCAGGGTGGTGAGCCGCGGGTCGCACTACGGCGACTACTTCGCCAAGGCCCAGGTGACCATCGAGGCGCGATCCGCCCACTGCGCGGCGACCTGGGCCAAGCAGCTGGCCCTGGCGCAGGTGACCGGGCCCAGCGACCGCCAGGCCAACTTCTCCGGCTTCGTGGACATCCCCGACCTGGCCGTCTCGGGCTGCCGGGCGCACGAGCCCATCGACGTGTGGCTGCGCTTCGTGGGCGAGGCCAACCGCGGCCGGGTGGACGTGGACTGGTTCGGATTTTCCGCATCCAACGACGGCGAGGTCCACCGCATCTTCGGGCTCCGGGCCCGCCCCGGGCAGGCGCCATGAGCGGCCCGAAGCTGGTGGCCGATTTCGCCACCGCCGAGGAGTTCCTCTCGGCGCACGAGCAGGAGATCGCCTCGGGCGGGCTGCTGGTACGCGGCGCGGAGCTGCCGGCGGGGACGGCGCTCTCGGGGTGCACCGTGGCGGTGCGCATCGGCGGCAAGGACGCCGCCGAGGTGGCGGGAAGGCTGGCCGGGACCTGGCCGCAGGGGGTGATGGTATTGCTGCCGGACGCCGCGGCGCTCGACGCGCTGGCTTCGCGGCTGCGCAGCCCCGCGCCGCGCCGCGAGGTGCTCACCCTCCAGGACAAGATGCAGCTCGCCTCGTCGGGCGACCGCGAGCTGCGCCTGCAGCTCCTGCGCGATCCCAACAAGCAGCTCCACCCGCTGGTGCTGCGCAACCCGCGCATCGGCCTGGAGGAGGTGCAGTGGGCGGCGCGGCTCACCACCCTCAATCCCGACGCGCTCAAGTACATCGGCGAACATCCCGAATGGGGACAGAACGCCGCCGTCGCCGCCGCGCTGGTGCGCAATCCCAAGACGCCGTTGCCGGTCGCGCTCAAGCTCGTGCCTCGCCTGCCGGTCGGGGAGGTGCGCGCGCTGGCCAAGAGCCAGGTGCGGCCGCAGATCGTGCAGGCGGCGAAGAAGCACTTGTTGGCGCGCTAGGGTCTGGTCCGCGCGCCGCGCTTCCAGACCGCCACCGCCGCGACGCCGAGGAGCGCGACCCAGCCCGGCCAATCGCCGAGCACCTGGTAGGGCGTGGTCGCCTCCATCATCGGTACCTCGCGGAGGGCCACGCCGCGGCGATCCTGTCCGATCCGCTCCACCACGCGGCCGGTGGCGTCCACGAAGGCGCTGATGCCGGTGCTGGTGGCCCGCAGGAGCCAGCGCCGGTGCTCGATGGTGCGGACCGCGGCGAGCATGAGGTGCTCCTCCTGCTCGTGGCCCGCGCCGTACCAGGAGTCGTTGGTCAGGTTGACCATCGCGTGGGCGCGGCCCGCGCCGTGGTCGGCCATGGTGGCGCGCACGATGGCAGGGAGGATGTCCTCGTAGCAGATGAAGGTGGCGAATCGCCAGTTTCGCCACCTCAGCGCGGCGGTGCTGGTGCCGCGCGCCAGGTGGCTGGCCAGCGGCGACCACTCGTAGAGCTTGGGGAACCAGTCTCCTCCGGGGATGTACTCGCCGAAGGCCAGCAGCTGGATCTTGTCGTAGTGATCGCCGGTGCGGCCCTTCTCGTCGATCATCAGCGCGCTGTTCCAGAGGTTCTGGCCGTCGGCCCGCAGCACGCCCGCGATCACCGCCGCTGGAATGCCGCCCGTGATGGCGCTGCCGTCGCTGTCGCCCGAGCGGATGAGGCGCGTGTTGAACCCAACCTCCGGCCAGATCACCAGCTGCGCCCCCCGCACTTGAAGCTCGGCGGTCTGCTCGCGCAGCGCACGCACCGACGCGTTGGGGTTGTCGTGCAGCTCGGCCTCGCCCACGTCCGGCTGGGCGAGACCGACGGTGACCTTGGGCGCCGCCTGCTCCAGCGCCTGGATCCGGTTGAGTTGCCAGTAGCCGTAGCCGCCGCTGCCGAGAAGCCCGATCAGCGAGGCGGACATCGCGCCCCACGGCGTGGCCCTGCCCATCCGGTACGACTCCAGCGCATCGAAGAGCGCGCCGTTGACCAGCGCCTGCAGCGCCGAGAGCATGAGCACGCCGCCCAGATCGGCGATCTGCACCAGCGGCAAGAGCGGCATCAGCGCCACCCCGGTGTAGCTCTGGAAGAGCAGCGGAAAGGCGAACTCCACCGCCACCAGCGAGAGCGGCAAGAGCGCCGCCGCCGGCCAGCGCGTCCGCCGCCCCACCCAGACGAGCACCAACGCCACGGCGCCGAAGAGCAACCCCTGTCCGGCGCAGACCAATAGATACCCCAGCACCGCCAGCGGCAGCGGCGCGTAGGCGAAGACGGTGAGCAGGTGGATGAGCCAGGTGTAGCCCCCCAGGTGCGTGACGAAGCCCATCCAGGCGCCCAACCAGAGCGCGCGCCGTGGCGTGGCCTCGCGCAGCGACCAGAGCAGCGGGATGAAGCAGACGAAGGCCAGGGGCCAGACGCCGAAGCCGATCCAGGAGAGGAAGTAGAGGACGCCGGACAGCGTGGGCAGGAGCAGGCGGCGCATGAAGCGCCCTCATGTAACATGGCGGTCCATGGCGGTGCTGCTCAACCAGACCAGCAATCTCAGAGTGCGCCTGGAGATCCTGCGCCGGCTCTCCGACGGCGCGCGCACCCCGGCTTCGCTGGAGATGCGCGTCTCCGTCGACTGCTACCGACACCGACCGGGGGGCGAGCACGCCTTCGTGCCGCTGCTGGAAGTGGCCCGGGCCACGCTGCTGGACATGGACCTGATCGGCTTTCTGCAGTCGCTGGAGGAGCTGCTCGACGGTCGCGCCAGCGAGGCGGCGCTGGAGGCGTCGGTGGATCCGGCCATCGGGATCCGGCTGCAGGGGGGGCCGGAGGCCTTCCTGGTCGAAGTCGGCATAGATCTACTCAATGTACTGGAACAGGTCGGCGGCATGGCGGGCGACCGGGGGGCGGATCTGGCCCTCTACCGGTTCGTCGCCAACAAGCGGGCGGCGCTTGCCTTTTGCGCCAGTTTGATTGACGAATTCGGCGAGTACCCGACCGATCCCTCCGCGGTCCGCCCAGGTGAGCCGGCCTGAGCGGTACCGCAGGAACCTTTTCTTCCGCCGGCGCTCCATTTTGGTGCCCATGCTCCTCCCCGCCCAGTTGCAGCAGCACGCCCCCTGGACCGACCTCCAGGTGATCGAGCGCGTCGTCGCAGGAGACGTGCAGCTCTTCGAACTGCTCATGCGGCGCTACAACGAGCGCATCTACCGGGCCATCCGCTCCATCTTGCGCGACGAGGCCGAGGCGGAAGACGCCATGCAGTCGGCCTACCTCCACGCGTACGCGCACCTGCGCGAGTTCGAGGCGCGTTCCTCCTTCGCCACCTGGCTCACCCGCATCGCCATCCACGAGGCGCTGGGCCGCAAGCGGCGGGGTTTGCGCAGCGTGCCCACCGAGGAGGATCCCGACATGGTGTCACCGACCCGTAGCCCGGAAGCGGGTGCGGAGGACAAGGAGCACCGGCGCATGCTCGCCTCCGCCATCGATTCCCTCCCCGAGCATTTCCGTACCGTCTTCGTGCTGCGGCAGGTGCAGGAGCTCTCCGTCGAGGAGACCGCGCAGTGCCTGGATCTCAAGCCGGAGACCGTGAAGACCCGGCTGCACCGCGCCCGCGCTCTGTTGCGCCGCAGCCTGCTCGACCAGCTGGACCCGGCGGCGCCGAGGGCCTGGTCGTTCGAGATCCCGCGCTGCGATCGCGTGGTCTCGGCGGTGCTGGCGCGCATCGCTGGCGGGAACCTTTCCTGATCTGGACTCTCCCTTCGCACCACTAGGGAGGTTCCAAACATGCTTACCGCCATCATTCTCGCCGCGGCGTCGCTCAGCGACCCGCAGATCGCCCACATCGCCGTGACCGCGCACCAGATCGACGTGGACCGCGGCAAGTTCGCCCTCAAGCACACCAAGAGCGACGAAGTGAAGCAGTTCGCCGAGCAGATGGTCAACGACCACGAAGCCGGCATCAAGGAAGCCACCGCGCTGGCCACCCGGCTGGGCGTGAAGCCGGCGGACAACGACACCTCCAAGTCGCTGCGGGAAGGCGCCAAGAAGGCCCACTCCAAGCTGGACAAGGAGAAGGGCGCCAAGTTCGACAAGGACTACATCGACACCGAGGTCGCTTATCACCAGGCGGTGATCGACGCGGTGAAGAACACGCTGGTGCCGGGCGCGCAGAACGCGGAGCTGAAGACGCTCTTGCAGAACGCCGTCCCCACGCTCGAGGGCCACCTCCAGCACGCCAAGATGGTGCAGTCGCAGCTGGGCGGGAAGAGCGCCGCGAAGTAGCCCGTCAGCGGTGTCCCTGGAGGAGCAGCGCCACCCTGGCGCGCTCCTCCGGTTCTTCGTAGAGCGCCAGCGACTTGCGCCACCACATTCCGGCGCGCGCGCGATTCCCGCGCTTGGCCTCCGCCTCGCCCATCAGCTTGCTGGCCTGCGCCCGGTCGTGGCGCGAGAGGCCGCGCTTCTTGAGCACGTCGCGCAGGATGGCCTCGGCGCTGGTCGGCCGGTTGGTCCAGAGCGCTTTCTGCGCGCGCTCGAAGTTCTTCGCGTACGGGCTGGGGGAGGGCTTCGCCGACGGAGCCGGCGGCTCGGGGACGGGAGCAGGCGCGCTGAGCGCCGCCGTCTGCACAGGTGCGGGAGGCGGACCGGCCAGCCGTGCAGAGGCGGGGACCGCCATCGGCGCAGGCCGCGGAGCTTTCGCGCGCAGCGCGAGCGTCGCCACCAGCACCGCGGCAGCGGCCCCGGCCAGGGCGGCCCACCGCCAGCGGCTCGACGGCACGAAGGCGGTCCATCCCTGGACCTCGTCTTCCAACGGTCCGACGTGACCCATCATCGCGCGCTCGAGCCCCGGATCGACCGCGGGTGGCAGCATCTGCGGCGGCTCGCTCTCGGCCTCGGAGAGCTCCCCCATGAGAAGCGGGTCGTCCACCGGCGCGGGCTCGTCGTCCGCATCGGCGATCTCCGCGACCGGAGCCACGGCGCGCAGCAGCACAGCCGCCTCCTCGCCGGTAGCAGGGCGCTTCGCGGGGTCCTTGGCCAGCAAGTGCGCAAGCACCATTTCCACGTCGTCGTGCAGGCGGCGCCCGATGTCGCGCAGGCGCAGCGGCGGCTGGTCGCGGTGGGCGCGCAGAAGCTCGTCGGCGCTGGCTCCCATCAGCGGGAGTCTTCCTGACAGGAGCTGGAAGAGCAGCACGCCCACGCCGTACAGATCGCTGCGCGCGTCGAGCGGCTGGCCCGCCGCCTCCTCCGGCGACATGTACGCCGCGCTGGAGAGCGGCAGGATGCCGCCCTCGCGCAGGCCGATGCCCGACAAGAGATGGGAGGTGGCCACGTCCAGGACGACGGCCTGCTCGGTGCCGTCGCTCAGCCGGGTCAGGCCCACGTTGGCGGGCTTGAGGTCGCGGTGCACGAGGCCGATGCGATGCGCGGCGGCCAGGCCCTCACAGATCTGCGCGCACAGCTCCAGCGCGCGCGCCGGCGGCACGCGCCCGCGCTGGCGTAGCTCGTCGGCCAGCGTCAGCGCGCCGCCGTGTTCGTAGACGAGGAAGAGCGCCTGCACGAGGTGGACGCCCGCGGAGAGCGGCTTCGCCAGATTCGGATGGTCCAGTCCGGGATCCGCGGCGAGCCTCTCGGCCTCCGCCAGGAAGCGCTGCACCGCATTGGGATCGGTCGCGTAGCGCCGCAAGAGCTTCACCACCACGGCGTGCGAGCGCGCGTCTTCTGCCAGCCAGGAATGCGAGAAGCGCCCTGCGCCCAGCTCGTGCAGGAACTTGAACCCTGCCACCTCGGCCTGCTGCAGCGGAGAGCGCGGCTCGGGCTGCGAGAGGCCCTGGCAGCGATCGCAGCGGGTCTGACCGGCCACTACCGGCGTGAACGGCGCGCCGCAGTTCATGCAGGCGTTGAGTGCCGCGAAGGCGCGGCTTTCGCGTGGCGGGAATTGCTCCACAGGACCCGATCTTAAGCCACCGCCCTCTGGCCACCCAAGGAGAACGCGCGCCCTGTTTCCTTTCCTTTGGCGCCAATGTCGCACCTTGGAGCAGATGCGTGTGTTATGAGCGCGCAGGTGCCGGAGAAGCTGCCCGAGGAGTTCGCGCCGCAGGGGCCCAGGCTGTCCCGCTTCCGCATCCTGCCCGCGCCTGCCATCCGCCCGCGGCTGTTTCCCGACGAGGCGAGATTTGCGCTCCGGCTGGCGGCGATGGCCGGATTTACCGAATTGGCGGCCTGGGCATGGGTGGCGCGCGCGGGCGGACGGGGCGCGGCCCTGGCCTGGGGAGCCTTGCGCCTGCTGCGCCCGGTCTGGGCCGGCCTGGGCACCCGGCTGCCGCGCCCGGCGGTGGCCTTCGCGCTGCTCGGTGTAGCCGCGGGGGGTACCGCCGCCAGCCTGCTGTCCGTGGGCGGCCTCTTTTCCCTGGGCCTGTGCGCGGCGGCGCTCCCCGCCCTGGGCGACCTGTGCGCGAGCGGCGCGGGCGACGCCATCACCGTCGAGCGACGTAGCGCGGCCTTCGCCTGGCTGGACATGGCCCAAGGCCTGGGTGCCGTGCTGGGCCTTTCGCTGGGCCTGGCCTTCCACGACCCTGCGCTCCTGATCGGCGCTGCCGCGCTGATCGGTGCCTCCATCGGCGTGCCCGACCTCCGCGACCGCGGCACGCCGCGATCCACCTGGCCCATGCAAGCGCGCCTTCATGTGTTGCGCTCCCCGCTGGCGAGCCAGCTGGTGGCGCTCGCCTTCTTCTGCGGCCTCTTCGGCGCGCTGCCGCACTCCGGGTGGTCGACCTGGACGGCGCTGCTGCTGCCTCTGGCCGGCATGGCCGCGGCGGCGCGGCTGGAGCCGCGGATGCCCAACGCGGTGGTGCTGCCGCGCGTCGCCGCCCTCGCGGCTGCCGTCGGCTGGGTGTACCCGCCGCTGCGCCTGCTGGGCCTCGGCATCATGTTCGCCGCGCTGCCAGCCGCGGTGGCCCGGGGCGCGGGCGAGATGGAGCGCCCCATCGCCTCGTCGCTGGCCTGGTCGGCATTGGCGGCGGGCGCGGCTGTGGGGGCCGTGCTATGAATGAGCATTCATTCAGCCGCGGGGAGCGCATGCCGTTCTCGATGGATCCGCCCTTCACCCCGGAGCACCAGCTCTTCCGCAAGACGCTGCGCGACTACGTGGTCAAGGAGCTGCAGCCGCACGCGCTGGAGTGGGACGAGGCCGGCATCTTTCCCCGCGAGGTCTTCGCCGGCATGGCCGAGATCGGCGCGCTCGGCATCAACTACCCGGAGTCGGTGGGCGGCGCCGGCGGCGATTACTGGTACGTGGTGGTGCTCGCCGAAGAGCTGGTCCACACCCGCAACGCCGGCGTCAACATGGGCCTGCTCGTGCAGTCGCAGATGGCTACGCCGATCATCAACGAGATTGGCACCGACGAGCAGAAGAAGGAGTTCCTCGCCCCGGCGCTGGCGGGCGAGAAGATCGCCGCGCTGGGCATCTCCGAGCCCGACGCGGGCAGCGACGTGGCGAACATCCGCACCACCGCGCGCCGGGTGGGCGACGAGTACGTGATCAACGGCGCCAAGATGTGGATCACCAACGGCACCCGGGCCGACTTCATCACGCTCGCGGTGCGCACCGGCGACCCCGGCTACGGCGGCGTGTCGCTCTTGACCTTTCCCACCGACGTGAAGGGGTTCTCCGTCTCGAAGAAACTGGAGAAGGTGGGCAACCTCTCCAGCGACACGGCGCTGATCTTCTTCGAGGACTGCCGCGTCCCGGCGCGGTACCTGCTCGGCGAGGAGAACCACGGCTTCTACCACGTGATGACCAACTTCCAGGGCGAGCGGCTGGTGGCGGCCATCGGCGCGGTGGCCGGCATGCAGCAGCTGGTGGAGGAGGCGCTCCGCTACGGCAACGAGCGCAGCGCCTTCGGCAAGCCGCTCTCCAAGTTCCAGGTCTGGCGGCACAAGTTCGTCGAGCACCTCACCGCCATCGAGGCGGCCCGCTGGCTCACCTATCGCGCCTGCGACCTCTTCGAGCGGCGCGAGGCGGCGGTGAAGGAGATCAGCATGGCCAAGCTCTTCGCCGGCGATCTGATGCAGCGGGTCGTCTACGACTGCCAGCAGTTCCACGGCGGCATGGGCTACGTGGTGGAGACGCCGGTGGCGCGCGCCTTCCGCGACGCGCGCCTGCTCACCATCGGGGGCGGCACCAGCGAGATCATGAAGGAGATCATCGCCAAGCTGGTGCCGGGGTTCTGAGTGCGCGCGTACGTGGCGATGGCGATCGCCTGCGCGCTGTCCGCCTGCGCCCAGAAGCCGCGCGCCGAGAAGCTGGCCGGCATCGAGATCGGGCTGCCCGACTGGCCCGAGCAGTCGCGGCACGACGATGCCGGCAATGGCGACCTCGCGGTGGCGGACGGCAGGGGAAGCAGGGTGGCGCTGGCCTGGGACGTGGACCCGCGCCCGCGTCTGACCCCCGTTGCCGCGCGCGCGGCCGCAGGGCTGGGGCCAGCCGAGGAGACGCCGGCGCGGATCGCGGGGCACGACGCCCTGCTCCTGCGCCATGGCGGAGGCGCCACGCTGGTCTGGCGGTGCGACGTGACCCGGCGCCTCTTCCGGCTGGGCGTCGCCGGCCCGCGCGCGCCGGAGATCGCCAACCTGGCGGCCCACACCCGCTGCCACGCGGAGCCGATCTTCGCCAACGGCGACGTGCCCGCGGCCGCGACCTCGGCGCTGGGCCCCACCTGGACCTTTGCCAACCGCGGCCGCGGCAGCATCTCCTGGACCCGCGGCGACGAGGTGCTCACGTTCTTCGCCGGGCAGACGGTGCCGCCGCCGCGCGACGCGCAGGCGGCCGAGGAGCAGGCGGCGGGATGGATCGGCGCGGCCGGGCTCTCGCACCCCGCGCCCGAGGCCGCCGAGGCTGCCGACGGCCCGCAGGCCCACTCGGCGTTGCGCGTCCGCGGCACCGCTCAGCTCGACGGGCATCCCGTGCGCTGGACGCTGCTGTTCTGGAATTGCGTTCCCCGCCAGCGCACCTTCACGGCGGTGGTGTTCAGCGCCGGCGCACCCGACGAATCGGCGCTTCTCGCGGCGCGCTGCCACGCGTAGAGTCGGCGGAAATGGGCCATCCGGATTCGTTCTCCGTCCTCGGCTGGTTCGAGCGGTTCGCCTTCCGCACCATGCGCTCCCTCAACCAGGGCGCCTGCAGCGCCATCGGCTGGTTCTGGCAGCGGTCGGTGATCACGCCGCTCATCGGCCTCTTGGTGAACCGCAGGCTGACCATCCACGGCCACCATCACCTCGACGCGCTGCCGGCCGACGCGCCCGTCCTCCTGGTGGCGAACCACCGCACCTTCTTCGACCTCTTCGTCCTCGGCTGGGTCTTCATGCGCGAGCCCAAGCTGCGCCGGCGCGTCAGCTTCCCGGTGCGCTCCAACTTCTTCTACGAGGGGCCGCTGGGGCTTTTCCTCTGCATCATCGCCACGGGCGGCTCCATGTTCCCGCCCTTCTTCCGCGCCGCCGAGAAGAAGGCGATGAACCGCGTCTCGCTGGAGATCCTGCTCACCAAGCTGCGAACCCCCGGTCAGATGATCGGCTTCCACCCCGAGGGGACGCGCAACAAGACCGCCGATCCCTACGCCCTGCTCCCGGCCCAACCCGGCGCCGGCGAGCTGGCGCTCAAGGCGCGGCCGCTGGTGGTGCCGGCTTTCATCCTGGGGATGAGCAATGGCTTCTGGGCCGAGCTGAAGGCGAACCTGCGCGGAGAGAGCCCGGTGACGGCGGTCTTCGGCGCGCCCGTCGAGCTGCCGGAGACGCCCCCGGAGACGCGGCTTTCGCACCACAAGAGGTGCGCCGACCTGATCAACCAGCGGATCGCCGAGTTGGGCGAGCAGGTGAGGGGGCTGCGCGGAGAGCAGCGGATTACGAGCGGATCTTCTCCACCGGCTTCTCCGGACCCGCCCGCGACGTGACCAGCCGCGGCCGGAGCAGGTTGGCGATGGTGGCCTCGAGCTCCTGTGGCTCGAAAGGCTTGCCGATGTAGCCCTGGGCGCCCATCAGCTCGGCCTCCCATTCGAAGCCGAACCCGGAGATGATCACCACGGGCAGATCCTTGAGCTCGGGCGTGGCGCGCATCCGCTGCAGCATCTCGCGGCCGTTCATCACCGGCATTTGCAGGTCGAGCAGGACCAGCAGCGGGGGCCGCTCCGCGAGCCGCGCCAGGGCCTCTTCGCCGTTGGCCGACTCCTCGACCTGGTAGCCCTTCATCTCCAGCGCCATCCGCAGGCCCGTGCGGAAATCGGCGTCGTCGTCCACGACCAGGATGTAGGGCCAGCGTCGCATGGGGGGACTCGCGGTCTAGATCTAGCGACGGACGCGCGCAAACGGAAGGGGGCGCCCGCCCGCCTGCTCCCTGGCGGACGAAGGCAAATCCGGCATGCAGGACGCGGATTTGACCGCCGCGCTGCGCCTCTGCTACCTCCGCCCACATCGTAAATCGCCAGCGCACAGGTCCGGGAGAGGTGCAGGTCGTCCTCCGGACGCCCGGCGCGCGGCATGCAGGCGCCGTTCTGCGGGCTGCGGCAGTCGCATGGGCCGGCGGGGCGGAGCTTTCCATCGCCGTGGTCTCCGATCGGCAGATGCGCGCGCTCAACCGCCGCTGGCGCGGAAAGGACGCGCCCACAGACGTCTTGTCGTTCCCTCTCGAGGAGCGCGGCGCGCTGGGCGACGTGGCGATCTCGCTGGACACGGCGCGGCGGCAGGCGCGCGAGGGAGGGTGGCCGCTCTCGGTCGAGCTGCGGCGCCTGCTGGCGCACGGCATCCTGCATTGCCGCGGCTACGATCACGGAACGCCGCGCGAGGCGCTGCGGATGGCGAGGGCCGAGCGGCGCCTGCTGGGAACGGAGGGGATGGTCGGCGACTCGATTCCGCGCATGCGGGTTCCCTCCGGCCGCGATTCGCGGTAGAGGCTCCCCCATGGCGACGCTGCCCCCGGAACTGGACGAGCTCTCCCGGCGCTTCGACGCGCTCCGGGGGGCGCTTTGACATCGAGCGAAAGCGCGCACGCGTCGAGCTGATCGAGCGGGAGAGCGTCCAGCCGGGCTTCTGGGAGGACCAGAAGCGCGCCCAGGCGCTGAGCAAGGAGAAGAGCGACCTTGCGCTGCAGCTCGCGGGCTTCGAGCGCGAGCGGCAGAAGCTGGACGACGCGGTGGCGCTCTACGAGCTGGCGGAAGAGGCCAACGACGAGGCCACGCGGACCGAAGCGCGGGCCGCCATCGCGGAGGCGCACGAGGGAGCGGCGCGGCTGGAGCTGTCGCGCATGCTCTCCGGACCCCAGGACAAGCTCAACGCCATCGTCGAGATCAACGCCGGCGCCGGCGGGACCGAGTCGCAGGACTGGGCGCAGATGCTGTACCGGATGTACACACGCTACGTCGAGCGCAAGGGCTGGACGGTGGAGCAGGGCGACTTCCAGCCGGGCGAGGAGGCGGGGATCAAGAACGCCAGCTTCATCGTGCGCGGAGATCACGCCTACGGCTGGCTCAAGGCTGAGCTCGGCGTGCACCGGCTGGTGCGCATCTCGCCCTTCGACTCCAACGCGCGCCGCCACACCTCTTTCGCCTCCGTGTTCGTCTACCCGGAGGTGGACGAGGACATCGAGATCGACATCAACCCGGCCGACGTGCGCATCGACACCTTCCGCAGCTCGGGGGCGGGCGGCCAGAAAGTCAACAAGACGGACTCCGCCATCCGCATGACCCACCTCCCAACCGGCATCGTGGTCTCGATGCAGAACGAGCGCAGCCAGCACAAGAACCGCGACATGGCCTGGAAGGTGCTCCGCTCGCGGCTCTACGAGTTCGAGCTGCGCAAGCAGCAGGCGGAGCGCGACAAGGTCGAGGCGGGCAAGGCGGACATCTCTTTTGGCTCGCAGATCCGCAACTACGTGCTCGCGCCCTACCGCATGGTGAAGGACGTGCGTACCGGCGTGGAGAGCGGCAACACCGACGCGGTGCTCGACGGAGAGCTGGACCCATTCATCACCGCATACCTGCTCGGCGTGCGGCGCAAGGACAGACCCGGCAGCGAACCGGTGGAGGCGTAAATGGCCATCATCCACTACGACGTGACCTTCCAGAGGAACAGTCCCACGCTCACGCAGATCAAGGAGAAGATCGACTCGCGGATGGGCTTGCGCACGCGGCTGACCAAGGACGCCATCGAGCGCGGGCACAAGTGGCCGCACATCGGCGACGTGGTGGAGTCGGGAACGCTCGAATGCGACGAGTGCGACGACTCCGACGTGGAGGTGACGGTGGGCTCGGCCGGCGTGCGCGTCTCCTGCGTGCCCTCGTCGACGCACCCGTATTTCCGGGAGAGCGCGCTGGCGGCGCTGATCGACCTGGGCGGGACCTTCGAGGCCAAGCTGCATCCGTTCGTGGCGAGGAAGTGGGCGGAGCTGTCGCCGGCTGAGAAGCAGGTCGGCTGGCGTACGCACTAGCCATGTCGAAAGGCTACCGTGTCGTCACCGCCGGCACCCGGATTCCGGTCCCGGGCGGCAAGTTCGTCGAAGAGCTGTTCGGCAACGTCAACACCAAGACCGATCCGTTCTCGCTGGCGCACATGATCTCGCCGCCGGGCTGGAGCGAGCCGGCGCAGACGCCCGAGTTCGGCGAGCTCACCATCGTGGTCCGCGGCACGCTGCGGGTGGAGACGCCGGAGGGACCGGTGGACGTGCGCGGCGGGCAGGCGATCTGGACCGAGCCTGGCGTCCGCGTGCGCTACTCGAATGCTTCGGGCGAAGAGAACGAATACTTCGCGGTGTGCATCCCGGCGTTCTCGCCCGCCCGCGTGCACCGCGAGGACTGAGTCAGCGGGGAGCGAGCGCCGCGTCGAGCCTCCACTGCGTGTCGGCCACTTCTTCGGGCGAGAGCTCGTGGTACAGCGAATAGAGCGCCAGCACCTCGTGGGCCCGCTTTCGCAGGTGCGGCGAGGGCTTGGTCGGATTGCGCTTGCGCGGCGCCGGCAGCATCGCGGTCAGGACCGCCGCCTCCTCCGGCAACAGCTCCGAGGCGGGCTTGTCGAACCAGAAGCGCGCCGCGGCGTCGGCGCCGTAGATGCCCGGGCCCCATTCCACCACGTTCAGGTACAGCTCGAGGATCCGCTTCTTCCCCAGCGCCTCCAGCCTGCGCGCGAGGAAGTACTCGCGGGCCTTGCGCCACATCGACCGCTCCTCGCCCAGCCAGAGGTTCTTGGCCAGCTGCTGCGTGATGGTGGAGGCGCCGCGGCCCAGGCGCCCTTCCTCCACCGCCGAGGTCAGCGCGATCTTCGTCTGCTCCACGTCGATGCCTTCGTGCTCCCAGAAGCGCGCGTCCTCGCTGTTGACCACCGCCCGCTGCAGCCAGATGGAGATGCGCGACAGCGGCACCCAGTGCTGGATGCGCCGCGCCGCCCTGCCGCGGTCGCGCGCCTCGCGCAAGCGCGCGTCGATCAGCGCCGTGGTCACGGGGTTTTGCTTCCGCAGCGGGTCTGCCGAAGGAAGCGTGACCCAGAAGAGCGCCGCGGCGGCCAGTCCGCACAGACACGCACCCAGGACCACATGCCGGCGCGCCCGCCGCTTCGAAGCCATCGCCGGAGTTGTACCGCGAACCCCGAGCGCAGACGCAAAACCAAACGCGATTTGCCGCTCATGCTACAGAAGCCGCCGCTTGGACCGGTCGTTCTCACTGGCGCGGCTTTCTTCGGTCCTCCGAACCAACCGCGACTTCCGCCGCCTCTACGCCGCCAACGCGGTGTCGCAGATGGGCGACTGGTTCAACGTCGTGGCCCTCTTCTCGCTCCTGCTGGAGCTGACGGGGCAGGGCGGCGCCGTGGCCATTGCGCTGCTCGCGCGCTCCCTCCCGGCTTTCCTCGCCGGTCCCGCCGCGGGCGTCCTGGCCGACCGCGTCTCGCGCCGCGCGATCATGTTGCTGAGCGACGTGCTGCGCGCCGGACTGGTGCTCTGCCTGCTCTTCGTGCGCCGGCCGGACCAGGCCTGGATCGCCTACGCGGTGGTCACCGCGCACTCCTTCGTCAGCGCCTTCTTCGATCCCGCGCAGCAGGCCATGCTCCCCAATCTGGTGACCGAGGAGGACTACCCGCTCGCCGCCACGCTGGAGAACTCGCTCTGGGCCGCCACGCTGGCCGTCGGGTCAGGGCTGGGCGGCGTGGCGCTTCTGCTGGTGGGGCGCGACGCGGCCTTCGTCTGCGACGCCGCCAGCTTCATCGGCTCGGCGGCGCTGATCGCGCGTCTTCCCGCCGGGCACGCCAAGCGGGCCGATCGGGACGCCCTGGAGATGGCCCAGGAGGCGCGCGAGCCGGGTTCGCGCTTCGAGAACCTGTTCGGCGTGCGCGAGCTGCGCCAGGGCATCCGCTACGTGGCCTCGCACCGGCAAGTGCGCGCGCTCCTCGCGGTCAAGGCCAGCTTCGGGCTCACCCTGGGCGGCGTGCTGGTCCTCCTGGCGTACTTCGGCGAGAAGGTCTTCCACCACGAGAACGGCGCCGGCATCGCCATCCTCTACGCGGCGCGCGGCGTGGGCAGCTTCGCCGGGCCCTTCGCCGCCTTCCGCCTGGCGGGGACGGACGACCGCGGGCTGCGCCGGGGCATCGGCGGCGCGTTCGCGCTGCTGGCGATCTGCTACGTCTGCTTCGCGCTCAGCCCGGCCATCGGCTACGCGGCGGTGGCGCTGGCGGTGGCCAACGCCGGCGGCAGCATCCTCTGGACCAGCGGCTCCACGCTGCTCCAGCGCCTGCTGCCGGACGCGGTGCGCGGCCGGGTTGCCGCGGCGGAGATGTGCGGCTTCATGCTCACGCTGGCCGCCAGCACGCTCTCGACCGGCCTGCTGCTCGACCGCGGCGTGGCCCCTCGCGCGCTGATGGCGGCGTGCGGGCTCGTCGCCCTGCTGCCGCTCGCGTATTGGGCGTCCGCGCAGCGCGCGTTCGAGGTGACAGCGCAGGGCGGTGCGGAGTAAAGAGACGCTCCCCATGGCCGAAAGTCCCCAGCCCGGAGCCACCAGCTCGATCGAAGATCAGATCCGCCTTCGCGAGGAGAAGGCGCAGGCGCTGCGTGACAAGGGCGCGCACCCCTACGGCAACGGCGTCCAGGTGAGGCACACCACGGGCTTCGTCCGCATGCGCCACGCCGACGACGACGGGCCCCGGCTGGAGCAGGACCAGAGCGAGCCGTACGGGCTGGCGGGCCGGGTGGTGGCGCTGCGGAGCATGGGCAAGGCCAGCTTCCTCAGCCTGCGCGACCGCGACGGGGATCTGCAGATCTTCGTCAAGAAGGACAAGGTGGGCGAGGCGGCCTACGACCTGCTCAAGCTCACCGATCTGGGCGACTTCGTCTTCGCCCGCGGCCGCGCCATGCGGACCAGGACCGGCGAGCTGTCCATCGAGGCGGCGGAATTCCGCCTGCTCACCAAGGCGCTGCGGCCGCTGCCCGAGAAGTGGCACGGGCTCACCGACCACGAGACCCGGTACCGGCAGCGCTACGTCGACCTCGCCGCCAGCCTGGACGTCCGGCAGATCTTCCGCCGAAGGTCCCGACTGATCGCCGGCATCCGCACCTTCCTCGACGAGCGCGACTACGTGGAGGTGGAGACGCCCGTCCTGCACAAGCCCGAGGAGGCCGGCGGGGCGGCGGCGCGCCCGTTCCAGACGCACCACAACGCGCTGGATCTGGACCTCAAGCTGCGCATCGCGCTGGAGCTGCACCTCAAGCGCCTGATCGTCGGCGGGCTGGAGCGCGTCTACGAGATCGGACGCGTCTTCCGGAACGAGGGAATCGATCGCCGGCACAATCCCGAATTCACCATGCTCGAGTTCTACCAGGCGTACGCCACTTACCAGGATCTGATGAGCC
>Ga0136846_1226723_pt1 | contig 52781 bp, 42 predicted proteins | sample HopSoiMetagenom2_FD_96841 | JGI IMG/M metagenome (GOLD analysis project Ga0136846, IMG submission 96841) | Grasslands soil microbial communities from Hopland, California, USA - 2 Assembly 2016 (version 4) | ecosystem: Environmental > Terrestrial > Soil > Grasslands | place: USA: Hopland...
GCCGCCGCGCCGGCGTCGGCCTCTGCCGTGGCCGTGGCCGGCCGGCGCATCACCGGCGGCCCGCAGCCGGCGGTGCCCGCCGAACCGCTCGCCTACGTCGCTTCGGGCGCCTCGGCGCTGGCCGCGAGCTGCGCCGCCGGGGCCGGGTCCGGCGTGGCCTTCGTGGGCGCGGAAGTCGAGCCGCGGCTGGCGATCCATCCGACCCGGCCGGGCGTCATGGTCGCCGCCTGGCAGCAGGATCGCTGGTCGGACGGCGGCGCGCGCGCGCTGGTCGCGGCCACCTCGCTGGACGGCGGCCGCAACTGGACGCGCACGCCGCTGCCGTTCTCGCGCTGCGGCGGCGGCAGCGTGCTCAACGGCGGCGACTACGAGCGGGCCTCGGATCCGTGGGTCTCGTACGGCCCCGACGGCGTGCTCCACGCGATGTCGCTGTCGTTCTCCGGCGGCACGTTCCAGACCGGCTCGGCCAACGCGATGCTGGCGAGCCGTTCGTTCGACGACGGCCGCACCTGGACTGCGCCGGTGACCCTGATCCGCGACGCCGAGACCGCGTTCAACGACAAGAACGCGATCACCGCCGATCCGCACGACGCGCGCTACGTCTACGCGGTCTGGGACCGGCTGACCGCCATCGGCAATCGCGGGCCGACCTATTTCACGCGCAGCACCGACGGCGGCGCGCACTGGGAGGCGGCGCGCCCGATCTTCGACCCGGGCCAACGCAGCCAGACCATCGGCAACCTCGTGGTGGTGCTGTCCGACGGCACCCTGCTGGACGTGTTCGACCGCATCGACAGTCCGCTGGGCGGCCTGCAGACCGCGCGGGCCCAGGTCATCCGTTCCACCGATCGCGGTGCGACCTAGTCCGCGCCGATCACGGTCGGCGACATGCTCGCGATCGGCGCGCGCGACCCGACCACCGGCCAGGCGGTGCGCGACGGGTCGATCATCCCGACCGCGGCGGCCGGTCCCGACGGCGCGGTGTACGTGGCCTGGCAGGACGCGCGCTTCTCCGGCGGCGTGCGCGACGCCATCGCGGTGTCGCGCTCGGGCGATGGCGGGCTGACCTGGTCGGCGCCGGTGCGCGTGAACGGCGCGCCGGCCGCGATCGCGTTCACGCCGACGCTGCACGTGGCCGCCGACGGCGCCGTCGGCGTGCTCTACCAGGATTTCCGCAGCGACACCGCGGCGTCGCCGCTGTGGACCGACACCTGGCTCGCGCGTTCGCAGGACGGCGGCGCGACCTGGACCGACCTGCGCCTCGGCGGCAGCTACGACCTGACCCGGGCGCCGTTCGCGAACGGCCTGTTCCTCGGCGACTACATGGGGCTGGGGTACATGGAGATGGGCACGGACGACGGACGGTTCCTGCCGCTGGCCGTGCGCAGCGACGCCGCCGGCACCGACAATCGCACCGACGTCGTCGCCTTCACCCTGACCCACGTGCCGAAGACGGCGCTGGCGGCGAAGGCCGGCGATGCGCAGGCGCGGCGTATGCCGCCCGGATTCGTGCCGGGATGGCGCCTGCGCCAGCGGGTGAGCGCGAATTTGTGGCGGCGCGTCGAATGGCCGCCGCAGGCCGGCGCGGCGGACCGGTTCATGCCGCATGCGCGGGTGCTGCGGATGGCGGAGCGCGACTGACCGTCGCGCTCGCGATCAGCCGCCGGACTGCGCGGCGCGCGACAGCCGGTCGTGGACGTCGCGCCAGTCTTCGTCCGACGGCGGGCGTTCCAGCCAGATCGCGTCGACCCCGGCGGCATCCGCGGTGTGCAGCGCGTCGTACAGGGTCCGCGCGTAGCCGGCCTTGTCGTGCGGCATGGCGATGCGCAGCGCGACGCCGTGCGCGGGCAGGCCGGGCGTGTGCGCGAGCAGCGCGATGCGCGCGCCGGCCGGCGGCGCGTCCAGGCGGGCGCGCAGGGTGTCGGTCGCCAGTACGTGCAGCGGCGTGCGCGGCTGGTAGTGCACGGCGACGTTGCCGGGCACCGCGGCGTCGTGCGATCCGGGGAATTCGACCGCGACTCCGAGCGCGTCTTCGAGCTGCCGGCGGGTGATCGGCCCGGCGCGCAGGATGCGCGGCGGATCGCCGGTGAGATCGACGATGGTCGATTCCAGCCCCACCGCGCACGGGCCGCCGTCCAGGACCGCGTCGATGCGTCCGTCGAGCCCGGCCAGCACCTGGTCGGCGGTGGTCGGACTCAGGCGCTTGTACGGATTCGCCGACGGCGCGGCGACGCCGTGACTGAGCGCGCGCAGCACCCGCAGCAGCACCGGGTGGTCGGGCATGCGCAGGCCGATCGTGTCGCGGCCGCCGGTGACCTCGTCCGGGGCGGCGGCGGCCCTGTGCAGCAGCAGCGTGAGCGGGCCGGGCCAGAACGCGGCGGCCAGCCGGCGCGCGGCGTCGGGGATGTCGCGCGCCCAGGCGTCGAGCCAGGCGGGATCGCCCAGGTGCACGATCAGCGGATGGTTCGACGGCCGGCCCTTGGCCGCGAAGATCCGCCGCACCGCCTCGGGGTTCGTGGCGTCGGCGGCGAGGCCGTAGACCGTCTCGGTCGGCACCGCGACGAGCCGCCCGTCGCGCAGCAGGCGCACCGCCTCGGCGACGTCGGCGTCTCGCGCGGCGTCGAGCCGGCGGGTGGCGGGAAGGGGATTCGGCATCGCAAAAGTGTACCGGCGCAGCGACCTGCGCGCGCCGGCGCGCCGACGGCGCTAGGATGGCCGGCGAATGCGCATCCCCCCCGCGGGAAGGAGACGACCATGGCCACCGGTTGGGCCGGCGACGGCGCCGTCCAGGATCAGATCGACGCCACCATCAAGGACGGCATCCAGCGCGTGCGCAGCCGCCTGGCGCAGGGGCCGGGGCTGGAGCGCTGCGAGGACTGCGACGCCCCGATTCCCGAGGCGCGGCGCCAAGCGGTGCCGGGCGTGCGCCTGTGCGTCGCCTGCCAGGAGGCGCACGACCGCGAGGCCGCGGGCTTCAGCGGCTACAACCGTCGCGGCAGCAAGGACAGCCAGTTGCGCTGAGCCCCGGGCCCCGCGGCGCGCCCCGGCGCGCGCCGGCGAGCGGCGCGCGTCGCCGCGCTCACGGCTGGTAGGTCACCGTCAGGGTCGCGGTGGCGCCGCTGCCGATCCACAGGTAGTGGGTCGCGGTCTGGTTCGCGCTGAAGCGCAGGCGCAACTGCGTGCGTCCGCCGCGGTTGATCGCGGACAGGCCGGCGGCGGAAAACAGGCTGCTGGTCTGGGTGCCGCCGGTGAAGGCGTTGAGCTGCGCCACGCCGCTCGCGGTGACGGGGTCGCCCCAGTCGGTGACGGCGACGGTGCAGGCGCCGATGCAGCCGTTGTTGGCGTCGACCGCCAGCGTGTTGCCGGCCGGGTTGCCCCACGGGTCGCCGTAGGCGCTGTTGTAGGTCACCGTGAGCGTGGCCGAGAGCACGGTCGCGCCATCGGGCAGCGCGGACGTGTCGAACGACAGCAGCGCGCGGTTGAACTTGCCGTCGGTGCCGCGGCCGATCGCCAGACCATAGGTCGATTCCAGCGTGCCGAGCGCCGGCGAGCCGCCGGTCGCGGTGGCCTTCACGTAGCCGTCGTTGGCGTTCTCGTTGGCGAACGTCACCGTGACCGGCGAGCCGCCGCCCCCGCCGCCGGTGCCGCCGCTGACGGTCACGCCGACCTGCGGCGAGGTGCCGGTGTTGCCGGCGAGGTCGACCGCGCGGGCGGTGAGGACATGGCTGCCGTCGGTCGCGGTGGCGCTGTTCCAGGCGTAGGCGTAGGGCGCGGTCGCGTCGCTGCCGAGCAGCGCGCCGTCGAGCAGGAATTCGACCCGGTCGACGCCGACGTTGTCGTTCGCGGTCGCGGCGACGTTGACCGTGCCCGAGACCGCGGCGCCGTTCGCCGGCGCGGTGATCGACGCGGTCGGCGGTACGCCATCGAGGTTGTCGAGAGCGAAGAAGCGCGCGATGTAATAGCTCGAGCAGATGTTCACGTCGAGGATGTACGCGCCGGCGGTGCCGCACTGGCTTTCGCCGGCGCCCGGATCGACCGGCGTGCCGTGGCCCATGCCGGTGATGGTGTAGGTCTCGACCCGGGCGACGCCGGCCGCGTCCTTGTAGACCTTGTGCGGGTAGCCGGCGACGGTGTCGCTGACGTCGGCGGTCTGGTCGATGCCGTGGACGTTGGTCCACTGCTCCATGCTTTCGACCAGATTGATCGGGCGCACGGTGTAGTCGGCGTCGCCGTGCCAGATCGACACGATCGGCCACGGGCCGGTCCACGTGCCCGCGGCGCGCACCTTGTCGCCCCACTGCGCCGGCGTGAGGTCGCTGCCGGGGTTCATGCAACTGAAGGCCGCGGACTGGGTGGTCGCGCAGCGGTAGGGCAGGCCGGAGAGGATCGCACCGCCGGCGAACACGTCCGGGTACGTCGCCAGCAGCACCGCCGTCATCGCACCGCCCGCGGACAGGCCGGTCACGTACACGCGCCCGCTGGCCACGCCGTGGTCGGCGACCATGCGATCGACCATCTGCTTGATCGACAGCGCCTCGCCCTGGCCACGCGCGGTGTCGCCGGCCTCGAACCAGTTGAAGCAACTGCTGCTGTTGTTCGCGCTCTGCTGCTGCGGCAGCAGCAGCGAGAAGCGATAGCGGTCGGCGAGCAGTTGCCAGCCGGTCTCGTCGTCGTAGCTGGAGGCGCTCTGCGCGCAGCCGTGCAGGGCGACCACCATCGGCGCGCCGGCGGGCAGGCCCGACGGCACGTACTTGAACATCCGCAGGTTGCCGGGATTGCTGCCGAATCCGGTGACTTCGGACAGCGCGAAGGCGGGCGGTGCGACGGCGCAGGCGCACAGCGCCAGCGAGGCGATCATCGAACGGAAGCGGGACGTGCGTTGGACTGCGGAACGGGCGCTGGCGAACGGCATCGATGGCTCCTCCTGAGACGCCACCCGCGAGGTGGCGCGCGCAGTGGGCCACACGCCGGCAAGCGGCGACATTGGTCGAAGGGGCAAGCTGCGCCGCAGCATCCGCGCTGCGGCGGACGCGCTCAGGGGTCGCTGCGCGCGTCGCCCTCGGCCTCGCCGTCGCCGTCCGGCGATCGCCACCAGACCAGGCCCGACGGCGGCGGATCGGACGGCGCCGCGTCGCGCCGTTCGATCGCGTCCAGGCGCCGTCCCGGCCCGCCGGCCTTCCAGCGTTCGACCAGGCGCAGCACCGAATGCCGGCTCTGCGCGGCGACCCCGAGATTGCGCTCCGGCCGCCAGTCGCGCGGCGCGTCTTCGTGCGCGTGCGCATCGCCGCCGTGCGGCGCGCCGTAGCTGCAGCGCAGGCAGAGATGGACGATGCTGTCGGTCCAGTCCTCGATGAAGCCGATCCCCGGCACGCGCGCCTCCACCAGCGCCTCGATGTCTTCCCGCCGCGGACAGCGCACGAACAGCGCGAACGTGGCGAACGGCGAGGTCTCCAGCCGCTGCATCGCGTTGAACACCGGCACCCGGCTCTGGTGGAAGCGGCGTTCGCCGGTGGCGGCGCCGTCGTGGAGCACGATGTCGCCGTAGCGGAAGCCGCTGTCGGGCAGCGGCACCGCGATGATCCGTGCGCGCACCGGGTCGATCCGCCGCGCGAACACGGTCTCGCCCTCCCGCCACGGCGCCAGGCGCACGCTGGCGACGCCGAAGTTGGCGTCGATCGCGCCGCGCCCGGACGGCAGGTCGATGCCGCAGGCCGCCCACTGCCGGCGCGCCTCGGCCCAGTCGCCCAGCGCGGTCGCGGCGATGCCGGCGTTCCAGCGCGCGGCCTCGGCATCGTCGTCGCCGTCGTCGTACAGCGCCAGCGCCCGCAGGTTGTGGCGCAGCGACGGCGCCCAGTCGCGCAGGTACTTGCTGGCGAGGCCGTGCATGTAGTGCAGCGACGCCTGGTCCGGGGCCTGTGCGATCAGCGATTCGAACCCGGCGCGGGCGACGGCGAGATCGCCGGCGTCGAACGCCGCATAGGCGCTGTCGGCGCACGGCGCCGCGGCATCGTCCGGCGGATCGGCGTCCGGCTGGTCGGCGGTCATGGGCGATCCCCACGCAGAGTCCGCCTGCATCCTGCCATCGGACGCGGCCGGGGCAAAGTCCGCGTGCGGGCGGCGCCTTCGCGGAGCGCCCGGCGGCGACCGTCGCGGCGGTGACGGCCCGGGGCGCATCGGCCCCCGCGGCGCGTCGCCCCGGGGCTTCCGCCGTCTCCGCGGCGGGGGTAGGGTGGCGCCATCGCTTGCGGATCGGGGAGGACACCGTGGACGAGCAGGACGACCTGACCGGGGCGCCGTCGCCGGACGCGGGCGACGCGGCGGCGCGGCGCGGCGCTGCTGCCGCCGGCGGCGAAGAAGCCGACGCGCCGTCCCGACCGTTCGTCGTGCCCTGCGCCACGCTCGGCTACGACGCGCCCTGGCGCTGGCTGCGCGCCGGCTGGCGCGACCTGCGGGCGACGCCGGGGCTCACCGCCGTGTTCGGCTTCGTCATCCTGCTGGTCAGCGCCGCGATCTCGCTGCTGGCGTGGAACCTCGGCCGGTTCGCGCTGCTCGCCACCCTGCTGTCGGGCTTCGTCTTCATCGCGCCGCTGATCTGCGTCGGCCTGTACTGCGTCAGCCGCGCGCTGGAGCACGGACGCACACCTGCGTTGTCGGAATCGTTCGTGCTCGCGAAGCGCGTGGCCGGGCAGGCCGGCGTGTTCGCGCTGGCGCAGGGCGTGATCGTGCTGCTGTGGTCGCGCGCCGGCATGATGGTCGGCGCGTTCTTCCCGATCGACGAAAGCAACGCCGACACGGTGTGGCAGTTCCTCGCGATCGGTTCGGCGGTGGGATCGATCTTCGCCGCGCTGACCTTCGCCGTGGCCGCGTTCTCGCTGCCGATGATCGCCGACCGCGACGTCGACATGGTCACCGCCTGCGTGTCCAGCATCAACGCGGTGCTGCGCAACAAGGGGGTGATGGCGCTGTGGGCGGGGATCATCGTCGTGCTCACCGCGCTGGGCTTCGCCACCGCGCTGCTCGGGCTGGCGGTGCTGATGCCGCTGCTGGCCTACGCCGCGTGGCACGGCTACCGCGAGACGCTCGACGCCCACGAGTGGCCGGCGCTGGACTGAGACTGCCGGTGGCGCGGGACGGTCGCTGCGCAGGATGCGGGTGCGGGTGGCGGATGTGGGCGATAATCGCGGTTTGCCTCCCACGGACGCCACGATGACCGCCCTGCCGAACTGCCCGATCTGCGCCATGCCCAACACCTACGAGGACGGCGACAACTTCGTCTGCGCCGACTGCGGGCACGAGTGGCCGGTCGCCGGCGAGGCCCCGGGCGAGGCCGCGACGACGGTGCGCGACAGCAACGGCAACCTGCTTGCCGACGGCGACACCGTGGTGGTGATCAAGGACCTCAAGGTGAAAGGGTCGTCGATCCCGCTCAAGCAGGGCACCGTGATCAAGCACATCCGCCTGGTCGACGGCGACGCCGAGCATATCGAAGGCAATTCCGACAAGATCAAGGGCCTGGTGCTGAAGACCTGCTTCCTGCGCAAGGCCTGAGCCGCCAGGGTCGCGTCGCGGCGTTCCGCGACGTCCCGCAGGCGCATCGGGCAAGTTCCCGGGCAGCCTGCATCGAGCGCGCTCCGCATCGAGCACGCTCCGCGCATCGCAGCGCGCCGCGGATGCGCGCATTCGTGATGCGCGTCGACGAGCGCTTCGCTGAAAACGAATGCATGCGCGCATGCTGCAGCGCGATGCGCCCCTAGCATCCTCCGGCGTCGCGCGGATCGCGCGGCGTCGCGTCCGGCACAGGGGCCGGGCCGCGCACCACTCGACGCAGTCGATGTCCGCCGTCGTCGCAAGGACGACGGCGCAGGGAAGTCCGCGCCCGCCGCAGGCGGGTTCCTCGTCCGTGAATGGAGAATCCGAATGACGCCCCGATCCAAGCTCCTCCCTTCCTTCGCCGCGCTGCTGTTCGCCGGTCTCGCCGCGGGACAGGCGCGCGCCGACGCAGTGCTGCACGCCTTCAACTGGACCTACGCCGATGTCCAGGCGAACGCGGCAGGCATCCAGGCCGCGGGCTACAAGGCCGTGCTGGTCGCGCCCGCCTACCGCTCCGAAGGCAGCGCGTGGTGGGCGCGCTACCAGCCGCAGGACTACCGGCTGATCCATCATCCGCTCGGCGACACCACCACGTTCCGCAACATGGTCGCCGCGCTGCGCGCGAAGGGCATCGACGTCTACGCCGACGTGGTGCTCAACCACATGGCCAACGAATCCGCGCAGCGCAGTGACCTGAACTACCCGGGCAGCCGCGTGCTCGGCGTCTACGCCGGCAACCCGACCTACTACGGCGGCCTGCGGTTGTTCGGCAACCTCGGCTACAACTTCCTCAGCGGCTACGACTTCGGCCCCGCCACCTGCATCGCCAACTACAGCGACGTGTGGCAGGTGCAGAACTGGCGCCTGTGCGGCGGCGCCGGCGACGCCGGCCTGCCCGACCTGGTCGGCAGCAGCTACGTGGTTTCGCAGCAGCAGGAATACCTGCGCCAGCTCAAGGCGCTCGGGGTGAAGGGATTCCGGATCGACGCGGCCAAGCACATGCCGTTCGCGCACATCAACGGCGTGCTGACCGCCGACATCAAGAGCGGCATGTACGTGTTCGGCGAGATCATCACCGGCGGCGGCTCGGGCAACGGCGAATACGCCACGTTCCTGCAGCCCTACCTGCAGAACACCGACCATGCCGCGTACGACTTCCCGCTGCAGGCGCAGTTGCGCAGCGCGTTCGCCCCCGGCGGCAGCATGAGCGCGCTGGTCGATCCCGGCGCCTACGGCCAGGCCCTGCAGGGATCGCGCGCGCTGACCTTCACGGTCACCCACGACATCCCCAACAACAGCGGCTTCCGCTTCATGCTGATGGACCCGACCGACGAGACCCTGGCCTACAGCTACCTGTTCGGGCGCAACGCCGGCAAGCCGATGGTGTACTCCGACCACAACGAGAGCGGCGACAACCGCTGGGTCAACGCCTAGAACCGCAGCGACATCAAGGGCATGATCCGCTTCCACAATGCGGTCCAGGGCAGCGACCTGCAGGTGCTGTCGTACAGCGACTGCCACATCCTGTTCCGGCGCGGCAGCCTCGGCATCGTCGGCATCAACAAGTGTGGCGGCACGGTGAACACGACGATCAACATGAACAACAGCGTGCTGTGGTGGTACGCCAACTACACCGACACGCTCGGCTCCGGCAGCGTGGTCAACATCGCCAGCGGCAGCTACACCTTCAGCCTGCCCGCGCGCTCGGCGCGGATGTGGCTGCGCTGATCGCGGCGGCCTGTCGAATCGTGCGGAGATCGTTCCGTTCCCGGGGCGGCGCCTTCGGCCCGTCCCGGGAACGCACCGGCGCCGGATCGGCGTCGACCGGCATCGAACGGGACCTTCCGCCCGCGAAACCGCTTCCAGCGACGCCGGCGAGGTGAATGCGGCCGAAATCCGCGGCAGGAACGCGATCCAGCACGCAATATTCGCGGTGCGCGCCCCCTAGAATCTTGTCTCGCGCGCTCCCGGCCCGGCCGGGCGCACGTCCACCGATCTGCCGCAGGGGGGCGGACAATGGAAACACAGTCTGGAAGCGGGACCGCCGCGCCAGCCGCGATGCGTGGAAGCGATCCCGCGATCCCGCGTCGCTGAACCGGATGCGGACCGCTCGTCTACTCTGGCTTTCGCTCGCTCTGCCGGCGTGCCTCGCGCCGTGGCAGGCGTCCGCGCGCGCCCAGACCACGCCCGTGGCCGACTCCGCGGCCGAGGTCCGCGCGATCATGCGCCGGGCCGACGACGAGGTCGAGCGCAGTCCGGACGCCGCGCTGTCGATGCTGCAGCGCGCGCTGGAGATGGCCGGCCGGCTCGGCGACGCCGGGCTCCGCCGCGAGGTCCTGGTCGACGCCTGCGACACCCGCGCGGCGTTTTCGCCCGCGATCGCGGTGACCGAGGCCGACGCCGGCCTGCGCGAGGCGCGCAAGGCCGACGACGGCAAGGCGGTCGCCGGCTTCCACTCCTGCCGCGGCTACGCGCTCGATCGCCTCGGCCGGCCGCAGGAGGCGGCGGCCGAGTACGAGGCCGCGGTCGTGCAGGCCGAACGCAGCGAGAATCGCGAGGCGCTGGCCGACGCCCTCGCCATGCGCGGCGAAAACCGCCATTACCAGGGCCGCTACGACGAGGCGATCGCCGACCTGGACCGGGCCTATGCGACCAGCGTCGAACTGGGGCTGGTCAACCAGCAGCGCTACGTGCTGAACGCGATCGCCAACGTCTACAGCGACGAGAACGTTGGCGAATTCGACAAGGCCATCGCCTACTACCGCCAACTCCTGCGGCAGGATCGCGCCGCCGGCGCGCGCCTGGGCGAGGCGACCACCCGCTACAACATCGCCTCGGCCCTGGAGTCGAAGGGCGAATACGCGAACGCGCTGTCCGAATACCGGCACGCGCTGGAGGCCTACACCGCGCTGGGCGACCGCAGTTCGGTCGCGGAGACCGAACGCGCGATCGGCGCGCTGCTGGTGCGCCAGGGCAAGGCCGCCGAAGGCCAGCCCTGGATCGAACGCGCGGCGGCGACCTTCGCGGCCGCAGGCGACGAGGAGAGCGTGGCCCGCTGCCGGCTCCCGCGCGCACGCGCGCTGCGCGCGCTGGGCCGCCTGCGCGAGGCGCGGGACGAACTCGAACAGGCCGAGCGCCATTTCCGCGCCAGCGACAATCCGCGCTATCTCGCCAAGGTCTACGCCGAACTGGCGGAGGTGCATGCGCAGGCGGGCGAATGGCGCAAGGCCTACGAGGCCTCGGTCGCGCATCGCAGCGTGCAGGCGGTGCTCGACCGGCGCGCGCGCCAGGAGCAGACCTCGCGCCTGCGGATCCAGTTCGACGCGGCGAAGAAGGAGCAGGAGAACCGCGCGCTGCTGATCGAGAACGCGCATCGCGGCGAGGCCCTGCGCACCGCCGAACGCGTCCGCTCGCTGCAGCGCATCGCGATCATGCTCGGCGCGGCGCTGATGCTGCTGCTCGGCACCATGGCGCTGCAGCAGGTCCAGCGCGGGCGTCGCCTCAAGCGTCTGGCGATGACCGACGATCTCACCGGCCTGCCCAACCGCCGCGGCGTGCTCGACGCGCTCGAACGCGGACTGCGCGCGCGCCAGCAGGACGGCCGGCCGCTGGCGGTCGTGGTGTTCGACATCGACCACTTCAAGCGCATCAATGACCTGCATGGCCACCACGGCGGCGATCGCGTGCTCGAGGACGTGGCCGCGCTCGTGCGCGCCGAGGTGCCCGCGAGCGGCAGCGTCGGCCGCTTCGGCGGCGAGGAGTTCCTGGTGGTGCTGCCCGGCCTCGACCACGCCGGCGCGCTCGCGCTGGCCGAGCGCCTGCGGGTCGCGGTGTCCTCCGGCGTCGGCGACGGGCCGCGGGTGACCATCAGCCTCGGCGTCGCTTCGGCCGGCGACGATGCGGATGCCGAGGCGTTGCTGCGGCGCGCCGATGGCGCGCTCTATCGCGCCAAGGGCGAGGGACGCGACCGGGTCGTCTCGGCCTGAACCGGCGCGGTTCGCGCAGACCGGCGTCACGGCGGCGCCCGGCGACGCGGCGGCTTGAACGTCGCGTTCGATATATCGAACGATTATGCGCGCCATCGCGGCCGCCGGCCGGATATTGCCGGTGTTGTTGCCTGCAGTGGAACGATCGTCCCGACCCCGGTTGGCCTGCTTCCTCGCTCTGGTCCGTTCATCGATAATGTGACCGGGGGCATGAAGCCGCAGTGCGCACGTCGCATTGCCTTGCCCGACGACAGGGGGTGGTCGCACAGGGGAAAGTGCGGAAACGGCCTGCATCGACCGTCCTCGCGACGGCAGGTGCGGCTATCCGCGCACGCGCTCCATCCTCGCTTCGTTAACTGGGGGATGGATGTGAAAACGGTTCGGTCCAGTCGCAAGCAGTCCGCGATCCGCGCGCTGTGGTTCGTCGAGACGCTTGCGCTGACGTTCGCCGTGTTCGTGGCGGCACGCCTGAGGTTCCGCGGCGATCCCCGGGGCCTGGAGTCGTTCGCCGTCGGCATCGCGCCGCGCGCGGTGCTGGTCGCGCTGGCCGTCACCGGGGCGATGTTCGCCTTCGGGCTCTACCAGAGCTACGTGCGTCATCGCAGGATCGATCTGCTGCTGCGCATCGCGCTGTCGTTCTCGCTCGGCGGGGTCGCGCTGCTCACGCTCTACTACCTCCTGCCCGGGACCTACATCGGTCGCGGCGTGCTCGCGATCGCGCTGGTGATCGGGGTGTGCGCGGTCTGCGGCGTGCGCTGGGTGGTGTCGCGGCTGTCCGCCGCGCAGATGCTCAAGCAGCGCGTGCTGGTCTACGGCGCCGGCAACAACGCCAACCTGATCAACACCCGGCTGCGCCGCAAGTCGGACCGGCAGTCGTTCGTCGTGCTGGGCTTCGTGCCGGCCCCGAACCAGACGATCGTGGTCGAGGACGCGCAGTTGATCCGCACCGACGAGACGCTGTGCACGGTCGCCGACCGGCTCGACGTGGACGAGATCGTGATCGCGCCCGACGAGCGCCGCGGCGCGATGCCGATGGAACAGATGCTCAAGTGCGTGCAACTGGGCATGCGGATCACCGACCTGTCGACGTTCTTCGAGCGCGAGGCGGGGATGGTCCAGCTCAACATCGTCGATCCGTCGTGGCTGGTGTTCTCCGGCGGCTTCGACTATTCCACGCCGCGTCGCCTGACCAAGCGCTTCTTCGACCTGCTCGCGGCCGGCGCGCTGCTGGCGCTGACCTGGCCGGCGATGCTGCTGGTGGCGCTGGCGGTGAAGCTGGAATCGAAGGGGCCGGCGATCTACCGGCAGGTCCGGGTCGGCGAGCACGGCCGCCATTTCGAGATCATCAAGTTCCGCAGCATGCGCGTCGACGCCGAGAGCGACGGCGTGGCGCGCTGGGCGCAGCCCGGCGACGACCGCAGCACCCGGGTCGGCAAGTTCATCCGCAAGACCCGCCTGGACGAGCTGCCGCAGTTGCTGCTGGTGCTCAAGGGCGAGATGAGCTTCGTCGGCCCGCGCCCGGAGCGGCCGCAGTTCGTCGAGATGCTGAACCAGGAGATCCGCTACTACGACGTGCGCCATTCGGTGAAGCCGGGCCTGACCGGCTGGGCGCAGTTGAGGTACCCGTACGGCGCGTCGGTGCGCGACGCCAACGAGAAGCTGAAGTTCGACCTGTTCTACGTCAAGAACCACGGCCTGGTGTTCGACCTGATGATCATGCTGCAGACCGTGGAAGTAGTGCTGTTCGGACGCGGCGCGCGCTGAGCGCGTCGCCGGCGCGGCACCGCGGTCAGCGCCGCGCGTCGGCCAGCGCTTCGGCGCAGGCGCGCAGGGTGTCGGCGGCGACGGCGTCCCAGTCGCGCGAGAACCGGCGCGCGAGCGCATCGACGTCCCAGTCGCGCTCCAGCGCCTCGCGCAGGCCCCCGGCGAGCGCCTGCGCGTCGCGCGCGGGCACCAGCAGGCCGGACGCCGCGTCGACGACCTCGGGGATGCCGCCGACCGGCGTCGCCACCACCGGCCGGCCGCAGGCCAGCGCCTCGACGAGCACGTTCGGGTGGCCTTCGGAATAGCTCGGCAGGGTGACCGCGTCCGCGGCCGCCATCCAGCGCGCGACCGCGGGCGCATCCTGCGCGCCGGGCAGGTGCAGCCGGTGCGGCGCCGCGGCGGCGCGCGCGTCGAGCTCGGCGCGCATCGGGCCGTCGCCGACCAGCGCGAGCTGCAGCCGCGGCCGCGACGACGCCAGCGCGGCGGTCGCCTCGAGCAGTTCGCGCAGGCCCTTCTCCGGCACCAGCCGGCCGACATAGACCACCAGTTCCGCTTCCGCATCGAGCCCGAGCGCCGCGCGCGCGGCGGCGCGGTCCTGCGGATGGAAGATCGACGCGTCGCAGCCGTTGGGGATCGCGCGGACGCGCGCGGGATCGGCGCCGTAGTCGCGCACCGCGACCCGGCCGAGGTCCTCGCTGACCACCAGCAGCCGCCGCGCCGAGCGCACCACCGGCTGCGTCAGCCGGCGGCTGATCGCGTCGCGCACGCGCAGGTCCGAGCCGCGCGCGCCGGCGACCAGCGGCACGCCCGCATGCCGCGCCGCGCGCATCGCGCCGTAGGCGTCGGGATACAGCCAGTACGCCAGCACCACGTCGGGCGCGAACGCGCGCAGCGGCGCGTGCAGCGCGTGCGCGCACAGCGCGCCGTTGAACGGCCGGCTGACCGCGGGCAGGGCGGGATATTCGACGTACTGCACGTCGAGCCCGGGCACGCCGTGCGCGGGATCGGCGGCGCGGAACAGGTAGCTGCGCGGCCGCGCCCAGCGCGGATAGGTCGCGATCGGGCTGAGCACGCGCACTTCCGCCAGTCGCGACAGCGCGCGCACGGTCTGCAGGATCGGCCGGCCGCGGTTGGGCTCGCCGGCGATCGGGAACTGCGACGTGACGACCAGCAGGCGCATGCGGCGGCGCTCAGCGCGGGTCCGCGCCGAAGGTGAGGTCGAGTCCGCGCTTCACGCCCACGCGCGGCGTCCAGCCGAGCACGTCGCGCGCGGCCGACACGTCGAAATTCGCCAGCGGCCGCAGCGAGCGCACGCGGTAGCGGGTCAGCGGCACGTCGCGCCTGAGCGCCTTGCCCAGCAGTTCGACCCCGATCGCCAGGCACAGGAACACCCACTGCGGCAGCCACGTCAGCCTGAGCCGGTCGCCGAGCTTCGCCTTGCAGCGGCGCAGGTAGGTCGTGCGATCGACCGAATCGGTGTCGACGAGGTTGAACACGCGGCCGAGCGCCTGCGGCGATTCCGCGGCCAGCAGCAGCGCGTCGACTACGTCGTCGCGGTACACCAGCGGCAGCGGCTGCGACCCGCTGCCGATCGCGATCCAGCGCCCGGCCAGCGCGATGGTGCCGTTGGGCGTGACCTGTTCGGCCCCGGGGCCGAAGATCTGCCCGGGCCGCAGGATCACCGCCGGCAGTCCGTCGTCGACGATCGCGCGATGCACCGCGTCCTCGGCGGTCAGCTTGGTCTGGGTGTAGGCGCCGCGCAGTTGCGGATGCGGCTCGCAGCGGTAGTCCTCGGTCAGCACCTCGCCGTTGCGGCGGCCGGCGTGGTCGAACACGCTCATCGAACTCACGTACACCAGCCGCGGGTTGCCGTGCCGGCGGCAGGCCTCGAGCACGTTGCGCGTGCCCCAGACCGTGCCGGACTCGAAGTCGCGCGGACCGCCGCGCATCGCCGCGCCGACGTGGTGGACGATGCCGGCGCCGGCGACCGCGTGATCGACGATCCGCGGATCGCCGAGGTCGCCGACCACCTGCTGCACGCCGGGATCGTCGCGGAACGCGGCGACCGGGCGGCGCACCAGCACCCGCACCGTCTGCCCCTTCGCGCGCAGCGCGGCGACCACGGCCCTGCCGAGGAAACCGGCGGCGCCGGTGACCAGCGCGTCGGCCGGCGGCAGCGCGACGTAGCGCGATTCCAGTTCGCGGGTGCGCTCGCGATCGGGCGCGGCGCACAGCGGATCGAGCAGGCGCGCGATGCGCAGCCCGTCCTCGGCCGGGAACGGCGGCGCCTCGCCGCGATGCACCGCGCGCGCGAACGCTTCGGCGCCGGCGCGGATGCCGGGCGAGGGCTTCAGCCGGCCGGTGGCGAAGCGCAGCACGTTCAGCGGGATGCGCACGCTGTCCTTCACCGCGGCGAAGAAGCCGTTGAGCAGGATGCCGATGAACTTCGGGCCCGGCAGCTCGCGATGCACGCGGCAGGTCTGGGTGAAGCGGTCGACTTCGATCCGGCCGCGCCTGCCGCGCACGGTCAGCCGGTTCTCCATCGGCCGCGCGTTCCACGACAGCAGCAGCCGGCCGACGCCGGTCGCGGTGAGCACCTGCGCCTGCCATTCGTCGAACGCGATCTGGGGGTTGTCGCCGCGCGACTGGTACTGCACCTCGGCCTGCGCGATCGGACCGAGGAACGCCTCCAGCGTGTACAGCCCGTGCACGCCGAGGTCGCGGAACGCATACGAACCCTGCGCGACGAGCCCCGGCAGCGGGCCGCCGGCGTAGGGCGGATAGTCGGAGTTGCGCACGATGTCGACCGAGCGCACGTCGCCGATCGCGCCGCTGCGCACTGCGGCCAGCGCCTGCATCAGCACCGGGTCGAACAGGTCGGAATGGTTCACGCCGAGGGTGAGCCCGGTCGCCTTCGCCTTCGCGAGCATCGCCTCGCAGTCGGCGACGCTGTCGGCCATCGGCTTTTCGACCAGCACGTGGCAGCCCATGTCCATCGCCTGCAGCGCCAGCGTCGCGTGCGAGGCCGGCGGCGTCAGCACGTAGACGACGTTCGGTCTGGCGTCGGCGAGTTCGCCCAGCGTGGCGGCGACCCGCGCGATGCCGAAGCGCTTCGCGAGCGCCTGCGCGGCGTCGAGGTTGCTGTCGCAAAGGCCGACGAGGTCGACGAAGTCCAGCCGCGACAGCGCGGCGAGGTGGTGCGTGGCGACGTAGCCCGCGCCGACGAGGGCGACGCGGAGGCGGGAAGGGGGTGTGGGGGTCATGGACGGACTGCGGAAGGGGAATTCGGGGAAAGCCGCGCGGCGACTTCGGCGAGGACCGCATCGACGCGCGCGTCCCAGGTCTGGTCGGCGACGGCGGCCATGCGCGCGGCGACCGCCGCGGGCGCGTCGTCGGCGACGGCGGCGTCGAGCGCGGCGAGGAATGCGTCGCGGCCGTCGACCAGGCGGACGACGTGCGCGAACTTCTCGATCTCGGGGTTGCGCACGCTGACCACGGCCTTGCCGGCGGCGAGGTATTCGCGGAGCTTCAGCGGATTGGCGTTGGCGACCTGGCGGTTCAGCCGGTACGGGATGATCGCGGCGTCGAACGCCTTCGACCACTGCGGCAGGCTCGGGTACGGCTGGGCGCCGGCGAGGCGCACGTTCGGCAGCGCGCGCAGGCCGGACACGTCCACGTGGGCGTGGCCGACCAGCAGGAACGTCCACTGCGGGCGCTGCCGCGCGAGCCACTCGATCAGCGGCACGTCGATCCATTCGTGGATCGAGCCGATGTAGCCGACGACCGGCCGCGGCAGGTCGCGCGCCAGCGCCGGGAGCGGCGTCGCCGGGTCCTGCGCCTGCGCGAACAGGTCGACGTCGACCCCATGCGGCGAAAAGACCGTCTGCGGGTTGAGCGCGCGCTTGGCGTCCAGCAGCGCCGGCGGCGCGACGCAGAGCAGGTCGGCGCGGCGACTCAGCGCCTCGTCGCGCTGCGCGATCAGCGCGGCGTCGACGCCGGGGTGCGCGGCGTAGTCGTCGATGCAGTAGTAGACGACGAGATCCTCGCCGAGTCGGCCGGCATGCACGCCCGGATGCGGCACGACGAACCACGAGATGCGCTTGCGGATGCCGGCCAGGCGCAGCGCGCGGCGCACCGCCCAGCGGCCGAACAGACGATTGAAGGCGTCGACGCCGGGCAGGCGGCGGAACGGCAGTTGCGGCACCGTGCAGTGCCACAGGCCGTCGGCGACCCGCGTCGGGCGTTTGAACGCGGCCAGCAGCTTGCGCGCCGCGCGCCTGAGATCGCGGCCGGAGGCGTTCGGCGCGCGCATCCCGGGCGAATCGACGTACAGCACCGGCAGCCGCCGCGCCAGCCGCGTCGCCACGTGGTGGCTGCTGGTGCGGTTCTCGGCGAACCAGTCGTTGCCGAAATACACGATGCCGTGGCCCGCGAGCGCGGACGGCGCGGATTCGGTCATTCGCAGGGGCCTTCGGCGTCCGCGGGCGGGGTCACCGTGGCGACATCCACCGGCAGCGGGCGCTCGGCCGCGCTGTGCCAGCCGGCGACGCGGTCGCAGCGGAACTCCACCCAGGACGGGCCGTACTGCCAGCGTTGCGCATGCATCTCGAGCGGTTCCCCCAGCGTCTTCCGCACCGTGTCCTGGTCCATCCCCGGCGCCAGCGCGGGCCCGGCGATGGCGGTTCCCGGCGCGCCGCGCGTGCCCCCCGCCGGCACGGAGGCGGGGGCGTCGCTGGCGGCCTGGCGCACGACGGCGGTGGCGAGCGCGACGGCGACGCCGGCGAGCGTGACCGAAATCGCCGCCCGGGCCGCCATCGGATAACGTGACATTGTGCCCAATCCGGCCGCGCGATGCGATTCGGCGGGCGGGGTCGCGCGTCGCCAGCGCGGCGCTGCGGCCGGGTCGGCATCGGGCCGCGCCGCGTCGTCGGCGGGCACGGCCACCGTCGGTGCGGCCAGGCCGGGCGGCGGCGCGCCAGGCAGCCGGCCGAACCGCGCATGGAAGGCGATCGCGGCGGCGTACGCGCGGTTCAGGCGCTGCAGGCGGGCGGTGTCGGCCTCGGCCCCGGCCAGGTCGGGATGCAGCCGGGCGATGCGTCGGCGGCGCGCGATCCGCAGCGCCTCGATCGAGCAGCTCGCGTCGAGCCCGAGTTCGCGGTACATCGCCGCGAAGTCCGGCGCGGTGGCGTCCTGATCCCCCATGCGCGCAGCGTGCCCCCCCGGCGTGCCGTCGTGTCCGCGAGCGCGCAGTGGAGCGCGTCCGCCGCGGGTTTGCAAGCGCCGCGCGGGCCGCTGCGGCGACCGGATCGCGGCCGAAATCGCGTAGGCTATGGGGTCAGGGGAATCGTCGGGGGGTGCGGGTGCAGGCGGAGAACCACGCCGGGCCGTCGGCCGGTCTGCGGCCGCGACTGGCGCGCGTGTTGCGCCGTGCAGGGGCCCTGCCGCTGGTCGTGCGCCTGCGCGCCGCGCTGTGCAACGACGTGCGCATCCTCGCCTACCACCGGGTGCTCGAGGCCGAGGTGCCGGCGACGTTCCGGTTCGATCCCGATCTGGTCAGCGCTTCCGCCGAGGGCTTCCGCGAGCAGTTGCGGATCGTCCGCCGGCGCTGCGCGCCGATGCGCTTCGACGAACTGCTCGACCATCTCGATCGCGGTCGCCCGGTGCCGCGGCGCGCGGTGCTCATCACCTTCGACGACGGTTACGACGACAACCATCGCGTCGCCTACCCGCTGCTGCGCGAAGCGGGGCTGTCGGCGATGTTCTTCGTCTCGACCGGGCACATCGAATCGGGCCGTCCGTTCGCCTACGACTGGCTGGTGCGGATGCTGTGCACGGCGCCCGATGCGCGCCTCGACGCCCCGGAGCTGGGACTGTCGATGCCGCTGCCCGACGGACTGCGCGAACGCCGTGCGCTCGCCGTGCGCGTGCTCGATCGGCTGAAGACGCTGCCCGCGGAAGCGCAGCAGGCGCTGATCCAGCGGCTGCAGGCGCAGTGGTCGATGCCCGACGCCGACGGCCATCCCGATTGCCGGCCGATGACCTGGGCGCAGCTCCGCGAGATGCGCGAGGGCGGCATGGAGATCGGTTCGCACGGCGTCGGCCACCACATGCTCGCGAAACTCCCGCGCGAAGCGATGCGCGAGGAACTGCGGGCCTCGCGCGCGGCGATCGCGCGCGAACTCGGCGCCGCGCCGGTGGCGGTGTCGTATCCGGTCGGCGGTCCGGACGCCTACGACGGTGCGGTGGTGGCCGCCGCCGCGGACGCCGGCTACCGCATCGGCTGCAGCTACGTCACCGGCGCGCAGTCGCTGCGCGAGGGGCCGGGCCACGCCTGGAAGCGGATCCCGGTGGAGCGCGAGATGGACCCCGCTTGGTTCGACGCGATGCTGGCCCTGCCCGAACTGTTCTGCTATCGCTCGCGGACGCGGATCGGATAAGCGCATGTTCGCGGCGATGCTGCTGTACCTGCTGCTGGTCCTGATCCGTCCCCAGGACTATCCCGCGCTGGTCGACTACGCCGGCCTGCCGCTGCAGCCGATCGTGCTGCTGGTCGCCGCCGGGTTCTGGCTGCTGTCGACCGAGAAGCGGTTCGACCCGCCGCAGTTCCTGCTGCTCGCCGGGTTCTTCCTGGTGATGCTGCTCTCGCACGTCTTCAACGGCTGGGTCGGCGGGGCGATCGAGCAGTTCGGCAAGTTCGCGCCGATCCTGCTGGCCTACGTGGTGTTCGCCCAGGGGCTGGACCGGCGCGGCCGGATCCTGAAGACCATGGCCCTGTTCGCGATCTGCGCGGCGGTGCTGGCGGTCCACGGCATCGAGCAGTCGATCACCGGCAAGGGCTGGACCGGGATCGAGCCGTCGCAGGGCTCGCGCATCCAGTACGTCGGCATCTTCAACGACCCCAACGACCTCGGCATGCTGTTCGTGGCCTGCGTGCCGATGGCCGCCTACCTCGGCAGCCGCGGCGGGCTGATGGGTCTGCGCCGGCTGTTCTGGACGCTGGTGCTGGGGGTGCTGGTGTACGGCATCTACCTCACCGATTCGCGCGGCGCGCTGCTGGCGCTGCTGGCGGTGCTGGGCGTCTTCGTCTGGCAGCGCCGCGGGCTGTTCACCGCCGGTGCGCTGGGTGCGGCGGCGGTCGGCGTGCTGCTGGCGTTGCCGTCGCGGTTCAGCGAGATCGACCCGGAGGAGGAGTCGGCCCAGGGCCGCGTCGAATCCTGGTACGAAGGCATGCAGATGTTCCGCGAGCATCCGCTGTTCGGCGTCGGGCCCGACCAGTACACCGACTACAATCCGCTGACCGCGCACAATTCGTTCGTGCTGGTGCTGGCCGAGACCGGGATCCTCGGGTTCACCCTGTGGCTGGCGTTCGTGGTCTACGGGTTCAGGATGATGTGGACCGGCTCGCGGCCGCTGGGCGAGCTGAGCTGGGAGCACGAGGCCGCGCCCGCCGCCGACGGCGACGCCGAGACCGCGCTCGCCGAACTGGACGCGATCGAGGCCGGCCTGGCCGAGGGCCGCGCGATCTCGATGACCCTGCTGCTGTCGCTGGTCGGCTTCTTCACCGCCTCGTTCTTCCTCAGCCGCAGCTACGTGGTCGTGCTCTACCTGCTGTCGGCGCTGGTCCTGGCCCAGTACGAGGACCAGCGGCGGGAGGACCCGGGGTTGCCGGCGTTCTCGCTGGGCGACGATGTGCTGCTGTGGCCCGCGGTCGGCGTCGGCGCCGCACTGGGGCTGTACGTTCTGGTCAAGGTGCTCCTGGTGATGCAATGACGATGCGCGGACGTTTCGCGAACGAGGGTGGACGGACGGGGGCGACGCCGTGAGCGGCCTCTACGGACCGCTGTTCCGCCGGGTGCTGTATCCGGCCTACGAGAGCGCGCTGCGTCGTCGCGGCACGCTGGGCTACCTGGCGGAATACGAACGCGACCAGTGGCGCTCCGCGGACGAACTGCAGGCGCTGCAGTGGCGCAAGCTGCAGGCGCTGGTCGCGCACTGCTGGGCGCACGTGCCGTTCTACCGGCGGCTGTGGGGCGAGGCCGGCGTGGCCGCCGCCGCCGACATCCGCGACCGCGACGACTATGCGCGCCTGCCGGTGCTGACCAAGGCGCTGATCCGCGAGCACTTCGACGCGATGATCGCGCCGACCCATCGCGACGGCCTGTACTTCAAGGCGACCGGCGGCTCCACCGGCGAGCCGATGCGCTTCGGCTACACCCGCGAGAGCTATGAGCGCCGGGTGGCGGTGATGTACCGCGGCTACGCCTGGAGCGGCGCGCGGCTCGGCCAGCGCACGGTCTACCTGTGGGGCGCGCCGGTGGCGGCGCCAGCCGGGTTCGCGCTGTTCAAGGACCGGCTGTACCACGCCGCCTTCCACCGTCGCATGCTCAACGCGTTCGACATGGACGAGCGGCGGATGGCCGAATACGCGGACGTCATCGACCGCTTCCGCCCCGAGACCGTCATCGGCTACGTCGGCCCGCTGTACGAACTGGCGCGCTGGATCGAGCGCAACGGCCGCACGCCGCACCGCCCGCAGCGGGTGCTCGGCGCGGCCGAGGCGCTGCTGCCGCACCAGCGCGAGACGATCGAGCGGGTGTTCGGTGCGCCGGCCTACGACACCTACGGCTGCCGCGAATTCATGCTGATCGCGGCCGAGTGCGAGGCCCGCGACGGCCTGCACGTCAACATCGACCATCTCCACCTCGAATACGGCGGCGACGCCGTGGACGGCCCGCGCGAGCTGATCGTCACCGACCTGCACAATTTCGGCATGCCGCTGATGCGCTACCTCAACGGCGACCTCGGCACGCCCGGCGCGACCCACTGCGCCTGCGGTCGCGGCCTGCCCAAGCTGGCCAAGGTCGACGGGCGCAAGCTCGATGCGCTGCGCACCGCGGACGGCCGGCTGATCCCCGGCGAATATTTCGTGCACACGCTGATGTCGCTGCGCGGCTTCCGGCACTACCAGGTGGTGCAGCGCAGCCTCGACGCGCTGGTCGTGCGCCTGGTGCCGGACGAGGCCTGCGACGCGACGACCGAGGACGCGATTCGCGCCGAGCTGCGCAAGCTGGTCGGCGACAGCATCGCGATCGGGTTCGAGCGCGTCGAGACCATCGCCCTGACCGCCAGCGGCAAGCGCCGGGTCACGATCTGCGAGCTCCCGGCATGAGCGCTGCGCGTCCCGCCGCGGCGCGGCCCGACATCGTCCACGTCGTCGAGACCCTGGAGCGCGGCGGGCTGGAACGCATGGTCGTCGATCTCGCGGTGGCGCAGCGCGTCGCCGGCCGCCGGCCGCGCGTGGTCTGCCTGTACCGGCCGGGCGTGCTGGCCGGGGAACTGACGACCCTGGGCGTCGAACTGGTCGACTGCGGCAAGCGCCGCGGCTTCGACGCCGAGGCCCTGCTGCGCCTGCGCCGCGGCCTCGCCGCCGCGCCCGGGGCGGTGCTGCACAGCCACAACGCCAATGCGCACTATCACGCGGTGGTCGCCGCGGTCGGCCTGCCGCTGGCGTGCCTGGTCAACACCCGCCACGGCATGGGCGCGGCCGATCCGCGCAGTCGGCTGGAATGGCTGTACCGGCGTTCGATGCGCCGCACCGACGCCGTGGCCGCGGTCTGCGAGGCGGCGCGCGCGCGCTTCGCCGAGCAGGGCGTGCGGCCGCGGCGCGCGCTGGTCGCGGTGCCCAACGGGATCCGCGTCGAACGCTTCGCCGCCGCGGCCCCGGCGCGCCGCAAGGCGCTGCGCGCGAGCCTGGGGCTGGCGCCGCAGACGCGGATCGTCGGCAGCGTCGGCCGGCTCAATCCGGTGAAGGACCAGTCGATGCTGCTGCGCGCGTTCGCCCGCCTGCACGCCGCGATGCCGGACACCGCGCTGGTGCTGGTCGGCGACGGCGCGCTGCGCGGCGCGCTGGAGGCCGAGGCCGCGACCCTCGGCGTCGCCGCCGCGGTGCGCCTGCTCGGCGACCGCGGCGACGTCGATGCGCTGCTGCCCGGGTTCGACGCGTTCGCGCTGTCCTCGCGCAGCGAGGGCTACTCGATGGCGCTGCTCGAAGCCTGCGCCGCCGGCCTGCCGATCGTCGCGACCGACGTCGGCGGCAATCGCGAGATCGTGCGCGAGGGCGTCAACGGCTGGTGTGTCGGCGCCGGCGACGAAGTCGCGCTGGCCGATGCGCTGTCCTCGCTGCTGCGCGACCCCGCGATGGCCGCGGTGATGGGCCGCGCCGGTCGCGAGTGGGCGCTGCACGAAGCCTCCGTCGAGGCGATGATGCGGCGCTACGACGCGCTGTACGCCGGCGCATGAGCGTGCCGCGCCGGCCCCGGCCCCTTATCCTTTCGTTTTCGCCGGCGACCCGCCGCCGCGTTCGCCCCATTTGACGGTCCACTCCGCATGAATCCCAGACCCCGAAAACTCCAGGCCCTGCGCTGGCTGCCGCCCCGCTGGGTGCTGACCCGCGGCGACGCCGGCGGCCGCGTGCTGCACCTGACCTTCGACGACGGTCCGGACCCGGAGCACACGCCGCGCATGCTCGACCTGCTGGCGGCGCACGGCGCGCGGGCGACCTTCTTCCTGATCGGCACGCGCGCGGAGCGCCACCCGGCGCTGGTCGAGCGCCTGGTCCGCGAAGGCCATGCGCTCGGCAACCATTCCTGGCACCACCGCCATTTCGACACCCTGCCGGTCGCGGAGCAGCGCGCCGAGATCGACCGCACCGACGCGCTGCTGCGCGGGCACGACGGCCTGCCGCGGCACGATTTCCGGCCGCCGCGCGGACGCCTGACCGGCGGCATGGTGCTCGACTGCATCCGCCGCGGCCAGCGCATCGCCTACTGGTCCTACGACAGCCTCGACTACAGCGAACGCGCGCCGGACGCGCTGATCGCCTCCGCCCGACGGCATCCGCCGCGGCCGGGCGAGATCGTCCTGCTCCACGACGACGGCGAGCGCTCGCTGCGGCTGCTGGAGACGATGCTGCCCGAATGGGTGGCCGCGGGCTTCGGCTTCGCGCCGCTGCGGCCGGTCGCATGAGCGATTTGCGTTACGCACGAACGGGAACGGGCGCGATGACCGGACGGGACACGATGCGGAGGCCGATGTGACGACGGTGGTGCTGATCGCGGCGGTCCTCGCCGCCGCCGGCGCGCTCGCGGGCGGACTGCTGCTGCGCGGCATGCGCCGGCGCAACATGCACCTGTGGCTGCGCGACTACCTGCGCCGGCGGCCGCCCGCGGCGGGCGACGGCCCGGTGCACGTGCTGTTCTGCTTCGTCGACCACTTCGAGCCGATGTGGAAGGGCGGCGACCTCGAGACCCAGCGCCGCCGGGTCGACCGCTGGTGCGCCGAATACCGGGCGATGGCGGCGAAGCACCGCGACGCCGACGGTCGCCCGCCGCAGCACGGGTTCTTCTACCCGGAAGAGGAATACGCCGAGGAACACCTCGACAAGCTCGCGGCCCTGTGCGCCGACGGCTTCGGCGAGATCGAGGTCCACCTGCACCACGACAACGACACCGAGCAGAACTTCCGCGCGTCGCTCGGCCGCTTCTGCAAGGTCCTGCACGAGCGCCACGGCGCGCTGCCGCGCGATCCGGAGACCGGGCAGTTGCGCTTCGGCTTCATCCACGGCAACTGGTGCCTGGACAATTCCCGCGCCGACGGCCGCTGGTGCGGCCTCGACAACGAACTGATCCTGCTGCGCGAACTCGGCTGCTACGCCGACTTCACCCTGCCGTCCGCGCCCAGCGACACGCAGACGGCCACGGTCAACCGCATCTACTACGCGACCGACGATCCGCAGGCGCCGAAGTCGCACGACACCGGCGTGCCGGTGAAGGTCGGCGGCGGCACCCAGGGCGACCTGATGATCGTGCAGGGCCCGCTGGGCCTGAACTGGCGCGAGCGCAAGAAGGGTCTGGCGCCGGCGATCGAGAACGCCGACATCCGCCGCAACTGCCCGCCGACCGAGGCGCGCGTCGATCTGTGGGTGAAGACCGGCATCCACGTCGAGGGCCGCCCGGACTGGGTGTTCGTGAAGATCCACACCCACGGCACCCAGGAGCACGACATCGACACGCTGCTCGGCGCGCCGGTGGACGCCATGCACACCTACCTCGAACGCGCCTACAACGACGGCAAGCGCCACGTGCTGCACTACGTGACCGCGCGCGAGGTCTACAACATCGTCAAGGCGGCCGAGGCCGGCGAGACCGGCGATCCGGGGCAGTATCGCGACTACCTGCTGCCGCCGCCGCGCGCCTCGTGGGCGGGCGGTCGCGCCGCGCGCGCACGCGCCGCGCGGGCGGCGTCGGCATGACCCCGCCGGCGCGAGCGACCGTCGACGCCGGGCCGGTCAGGCCGAAGGTCAGCGTGGTGATGCCGGCCTGGAACGCCGCGGCGACGCTGTACGCCTCGATGGACTCGGTGCTGGCGCAGACCCACGCCGAGCTCGAACTGCTGGTGATCGACGACGCCTCCACCGACGCCACCCCGGAGATGGTGGCCGAGGCCGCCTCGCGCGATCCCCGCGTGGTGTCGATCCGCCAGCCGCGCAACGCCGGCGTCGCCGCCGCCCGCAACGCCGGGCTGGAGGCCGCGACCGGCACCCACGTCGCGTTCCTCGACAGCGACGACCGCTGGCGCCCGGAGAAGCTCGCGCTGCAGCTCGCGCACCTGCGCGCGACCGGCACCCCGATCGGCTACGCCGCGTACCGGCGCTTCGATGCCCGCGGCGAGACCCTGTCGGTGGTCTGCCCGCCCGAGGAAGTCCGCTACCGGGACATGCTCAAGAGCAACCGCATCGGCAACCTCACCGGGATCTACGACCGCGCGATCGGCGACGGCCGGTTCGAGAAGATCGGCCACGAGGACTACGTGTTCTGGCTGGCGATGGTGCGCAAGGCCGGCATCGCCCGCCGGGTGCCGACCCACGCGCCGCTGGCCGATTACCTCGTCCGGGACGGCTCGCTGTCCGCGGACAAGCGCAAGGCGGCGAAGTGGCAGTGGGCGATCTACCGCGACGTCGAGAAACTCGGGCGCGTGCGCGCGGCCTGGTACTTCGCCCACTACGCGGCGAACGCGGTGGCGAAGCGGCGCTAGTCGCCGCCGACCGCCACCAGCGCATCGCCCGCGCAGACCAGGAAACGGTCGTCCGCGCCCGCGTCGATCCGATGGCCGCCGGTGAACGCGGAGAACGCCGGCAGCACGGTGATGCCGGGACGCAGCCAGAACGCCGGCAGCGCGCGCAGCCCGGGCAGGCGCAGCGCCGGGTGCAGGTGGCCGCAGACGACATGGCGCGCCGGGTCCGGCTGCGGATCGTGACGGAACAGGAACGGCCCGTCGGCCTCGGCGTCGCCCAGCAGTTCGATGTCGAGGCCGGCGTCGCCGCGGCGCCGGTCGTGGTTGCCGCGCAGCGCCGCGATCCGCAGCGCCGGATGCGCCGAGCGCCAGGCGTCCCACGCTTCGCGCCAGCGCCGGTGGCCCGGGTCGCCGTGGAACAGGTCGCCGAGGATCCACAGCGCCTGCGCCTCGGTCGCCGCGACCAGCCGCGCCAGCCGCGCCAGGTCGCCGGCGGTGCCGCCGCTGGGCAGCGCGACGCCGGCGGCGCGGAACACGTCGCCCTTGCCCAGGTGCAGGTCGGCGATCAGCAGCCGCCGGCGCGCGGGCCAGAACAGCGCGCGATCGGCGTGCGCCACCATCGGCTCGCCCGCGATCGCCAGCGCCAGGGCGTCAGCCATGCCGGCGCTCCAGAGTGGCCGCGGCGCGCTGCACGCGCGTGGTCCAGTCCTCGGTGCTGAGCCGGCCGCGCAGGGTTTCCGCCCACAGCGGGAAGGACAGCGGGGTCAGCCCGGACGGACGCCGCAGGTCGATCGTGCGCGCCGCGCAGTCGCGCAGGACCGCGGCCAGCCGCTCCAGTTCGAGGTCGTCCGCGAGGGCCTCGCGCTCGGCCTGCCGCAGCAGCAGATGGCCGGGATCGTGCCGCTGGAGCACGTCGTGCAGCAGCCCGCTGGACGCCTGCAACTGGCGCAGCGATCGCGGTGCGCCGCCGGGCAGGGACGGCGGCAGCAGGCCGGCGACGCGGGCCACTTCGCGGAAGCGCCGACGCGCGAGTTCCGCCAGATTGACGCTTTCGCGCACGTCCTCGCCGAGCCGCTCGACCGACAGCAGCGTCGTGAGCAGGGCGGCGTCCGGGGCCGTGGAGGTCGCCGACGACAGGACCAGTCCGTAGTCGTTCACCGCATACGCGAACGTGGCCGGCGCCCGGCGCGCCCAGCGCAGCGCCAGCACCGCGGCCAGCGATTCGTGCAGGCCGCGCCCGGCGAACGGGTACAGGCACAGGTGCCGGTCGCCGCGCACCTCGATCCACTCGCCCAGCAGGGTGCCGGGCGCGGGCAGCGCCGACAGCCGCGCCTGCAGCGCCAGCAGCGGGCCCAGCGCGCGACGCTCCGGCGCATCGCCGCCGCGCACGCCCGCCAGCACCGCCTCGACCTCGCGCCCCAGCGCGGTGGACAGGGGCATGCGCCCGCCCTGCCAGCGCGGCACCGCGCCGTCCCCGGCCCTGGCGACGCGCACGTAGGCGGTCATGTCGCGGATGCGGACCAGCTCCAGCGTGCGGCCGGCGAACTGGAAGCGGTCGTGCGGACGCAGGCGGCCGATGAAGGCCTCCTCCACCGATCCCAGGCCGCCGCCCTTGAGGAATTTCACCGCCATCGCCCCGTCGCTCGCGATGGTGCCGATCGACAGCCGGTGCCGGCGCGCGACGGCGCGATCGTGGACGCGATGGCGGCCGTCGGCATCGCGCTCCAGCCGGCGATACTCCGGGTAGTGCGCCAGTGCGCGGCCGCCCTGCACCAGGAAATCGAGCACGTCGCGCCACTGCGCCGGGGCCAGGTCGGCGAAGGCGTGGGTGGTGCGCACTTCGCGGTAGAGCGCCTCGGCCTCGAATCCGTCCGCCGGCGCGCCCTCGCTGCCGGGCGGCGGCGCCGCGCCCGGGCCGCCGCCGAGGGCGACGGTCAGCGCATGCTGGGCGAGCACGTCCAGCGACAGCCGCGGCGGCGTGCGCGCCTCGATGCGGCCGTCGGCCAGCGCCACGCGCGCGGCGGCGTATTCGGCCAGTTCCAGCGCATGCGTGGGCACGCACACGATCGCGCCGGCTTCGCCCGGGCGGTGGCGCGCGCGGCCCGCGCGCTGGAGCAGGCGCGAGACGCCCTTCGGGCTGCCGATCTGCAGCACCTGGTCCACCGCCGGGAAATCGACGCCCAGGTCGAGGCTGGAGGTCGCGACCACGCAGCGGATCGTGCCGTCGCGCAGGCCGGCCTCCGCCGCGCGCCGCAGCGCCGGATCGAGCGAGCCGTGGTGGAGCGCGAGCGTCGAGGGATCGTCGGGCCAGACCGCTTCCAGCGCGCGGTGCCACAGTTCGGCCTGCGCGCGGGTGTTGGTGAACAGCAGCGAGGTGCGCGCGGCGCCGAGGGTCGCCACGACCCGCGCCAGTTGCGACAGGCCGAGGTGGCCGGCCCAGGGAAAACGCTCGCCTGCGCCGGGCAGCAGCGTGTCGATGCGCAGCCGACGCGGCGGCGCGCCGGAAACGATCGCGGCCCCCGGCGCCCAGGGCAGCAGCGCGTCCCGGGCCTCGTCGAGGTTGCCGAGCGTCGCCGACAGGCCCCACACCCGCAGTCCGGGCGCGCACGCGCGCAGCCGCGCCAGCCCGAGCTGCAGCAGCACGCCGCGCTTGTTGCCGAGCAGTTCGTGCCATTCGTCGACCACGACGGCGCGCAGCGCCGCCAGCCGCGCCGCGCTGTCCGGGTGCGACAGCAGCAGTGCCAGCGACTCGGGGGTGATGACCAGCGCATCGACGCGCCCCGCGCGCGCCCGGCGGCGTTCGCGTGCGCTGGCGTCGCCGGTGCGCAGGCCGACCGTCCAGCCGACATCGAGGCCTTCGACCGCTTCGCCCAGGGCGCGCACGGTGTCCGCCGCCAGCGCCCGCAGCGGCGTCACCCACAGCAGCGACGGGCCGTCCGCCGGCGCGCGCGGCGACGACAGCGCCTCGACCAGCGGACCGCCGAGCGCGGCGAGCGTCTTGCCGCTGCCGGTCGGGGTGTGGATCAGCCCGGATTCGCCGGCCAACTGCCGTCGCCAGGCCTCGCGCTGGAACGGCAGGGGCGACCACCCGCGGGTGGCGAACCACGCCCGCAGCGCGCGCATCGCGGCGGCGCGCGACAGCGGGGCGCGCGGCGGCGGCGGCGGCAGGGGCGGGCGCTTCCGGCTCATCGCGCGAGGGCCTCGAGCGCGTCGAGGCGGTCGGCCTCCTCGGGCCGCTTGTCGGTGCGCCAGCGCAGGATCCGCGGGAAGCGCACGGCGACCCCGGACTTGTGCCGGTTCGAGCGGTTCACGCCCTCGAAGCCGAGTTCGAACACCTGCACCGCCTCGACCGAGCGCACCGGCCCGAAGCGTTCGATGGTGTGCGCGCGGATCCAGCGGTCGAGGCGCAGGATCTCGGCGTCGTCGAGGCCGGAATAGGCCTTCGCCACCGGCACCAGCGCGTCGCCGTCCCACACGCCGAAGGTGTAGTCGGTGTAGAGCGTGCTGCGCCGGCCGTGGCCGGCCTGCGCGTACAGCAGCACGGCGTCGACGGTCAGCGGGTCGATCTTCCATTTCCACCAGTCGCCGCGACGCCGGCCGACGCGATAGGGCGAATCGGCGCGCTTGAGCATCAGCCCCTCGACGCCGCGTTCGCGGGCGCCTTCGCGCATCCGCGCGGCGGCGTTCCAGTCGGCGGCGGCGAGCGCCGGCGACAGCGCGATCGCCGCGTGCGCGCCCGGGCTGTCGCGCCACAGCGCTTCGAGCAGCGCGCGGCGCTCGTCCAGCGGGCGTTCGCGCAGATCGACGCCTTCCAGCTCCAGCAGGTCGTAGGCCAGCATCCGCGCCGGGTGCTGGCCGATCGACCTGGGGCCGGGCCGGCGACGCTGGATCCGGGTCTGCAGGTCGGCGAACGGCGCCGGCGCGGTCTCGGCCGGCCGCCACACCAGCAGTTCGCCGTCGAGCACCGCGTCGCGCGCGAGGCCGGCCGCGGCCGCCTCGATCTCGGGGAAGCGACCGTCCAGCCGCTCCTCGCCGCGCGACCACAGCGCGATGTCCGCGTCGCGTCGGATCAACTGCAGGCGGATGCCGTCCCACTTCCATTCCAGCCGCCAGTCGGCCAGCGCGCCCAACGCCTCCGGCCCGCCCTCCAGCGGCGAGGCGAGGAAGAACGGATACGGTTGAGCGCGATCCCCGGGCAGCGCTTCGGGCGACAGCAGGTCGCGCAGGAACGCCGCGCCCGGCGTCCACGCGCCGAGCATGCGCTGCGCGATCAGCGCCACGTCGACGCCGGACAGTTCGGCGAGCGCCTGCTGGGCCAGGCGCTGGGACACGCCCACCCGCAGCGCGCCGGTCAGCAGCTTGTTGAACACCAGCCGGGCGTCGCGGTCGAGGCTGCGCCATCCGCGGACCACGGCGGCGCGCCGGGTGTCGGCATCGCGCCCGGACACCGCGAGCAGCCGCGCTTCGATCCACACGTGCAGCGGCGCATCGTCGCGCGACGGCGGATCGTCCAGCAGCAGCGCCAGTGTTTCGGCGAGGTCGCCGACCTGGCTGTAGCACTCGTCGACCAGCCACGGCTCGACGCCGCTTTCCGCGGAGATCCAGGCGCGCAGTTCGGCGCTGGCGGCGATCTTTGCCTTCGCGCCGCCGATCTTGCCGCCGCACAGCAGCCACAGCGCCCAGGCCGCATCCTCCGGCGGGGCCGAACGGAAATAGTCCAGCAGCGCCGCGCGTTTGTCAGAGGTCGCGGTGCTGCGGTCGAGGCGGCGGTAGAGGTCGGCGAAGCGACGCATCAGTCCTCGCCGCCGTAATCGGTGGAGAACGTCTCGGTGCGCAGGCCGCCCGCGTTGAGCGTGCGCACCAGCGCATCGGTGTTGCCGTGGGTGGCGATGACCCGCGATGCGCCGGTCTGCGCGACCGTGCGCAGCAGCGCGGGCCAGTCCGCGTGGTCGGACACCACGAACCCGCGATCGACGTTGCGCCGGCGGCGGTTGCCGCGCAGCAGCATCCAGCCGGACGCGAACCCGGTCTGGGCGCGCCGGAAGCGCCGCATCCACGGGCTGCCGGCGGCCGAGGGCGGCGCGAGGACCAGTTGGCCGGCGAAATCCGCGCCGCGTTCGGCGCCGTCGATCGTGCGGGTCTCGAGCATCCGGACGCCGGCCGCGCGATAGACCCCGACGCCCGCGGCGATCGCGCCGTGCACGCGCACCGGCGCGTCGGTGAACGCCGCGAGCTCGGCGAGGACGCGCTGCGCCTTGCCCAGCGCATAGCAGAACAGCACCGCCGCCACGCCCTCCGCCGCGCACTCGTCGCGCCAGGCGACGATGTCCCGCGCGACTTCGGCGGTGTCCGGCCAGCGGTAGATCGGCAGCCCGAAGGTCGCTTCGGTGACGAAGGTGTCGCAGGGGACCACCTCGAACGGCGCGCAGGTGGGATCGGGCTGCCGCTTGTAGTCGCCCGACACCACCCACACGCCGTCGTCGGTCTCGATCCTGACCTGCGACGACCCGAGCACGTGCCCGGCCGGGTGCAACGACACCCGCGTCCGTCCCAGCCGGAACGGGACGCCGGCTTCGTGCGCCACGAAACGCTGCTCGCCCAGGCGCCACTGCAGGATGGGCAGCCCTTCGACACTGGTGTGGTATTCGCCGCTGCCGGGACGCGCGTGGTCGCCGTGACCGTGGGTGACGACCGCGCGGGGCACGGGCCGCCAGGGATCGATGTGGAAATCGCCGGCCGGGCAATACAGCCCTTCCGGTCGCTGCACGACCCCGTCGACCGCCATCCGTGCCCCCGCGCGGCCGGGCCTCAGGCCCGGTTGGCCGAGGGCGCGATCACGACATTGTCGTTCATCACGCCGGGGTTGCCGGTGATCGCGGCGGCGGCCAGGTAGAGCATCTTGCCGACGAACGTCCCGGGGCCGTCCCACAGTTCGGCGCGCTCGATCTCCACCCGGACCAGCACCAGGTTGGGATCGTCCTTGCCCTGCGGGAAGAAGATCGACATCGCCGGCGACCACAGGGCGTCGATCTTCTCGCGATCGTGGACGAGGCGTGCGGGACCGGAGATCGACACGAAGCTGTTGGCGTGGTGGTCGGCATAGCTCAGCCCGATGTGCGGGCGCAGGCGGATTTCGGCGGCCTTCTCGCTGGTGGCGTCGGTCGCGAACCACAGCACGCCGTCCTCGTCGAAGTCGAGGGTCTGCAGCGGCCGGGCAATGACGCTGCCCTCGGCGGACACGGTGTTCATCATCGCGATCGGCAGCGACTTGAGCAGCGTGCGCAGCGGGGCGAGGTCGTTCGGTTGGTCGGACATGGCGCGTCTCCTTGGGCTGGGGAGGCCGATCCTACGCAGCGTCCCGGGGCTTCCAGCGAGGGCCGGCCCGCCAAGGCCGGGGACCCCGGGTTTCGTTCCGGATCCGCTCAGATTCTGCCCGGTTTCCGCGTCGGGGTCGTGCGCGACGCGCGTGCGCCGGCGGGGCGGTCGCGCATTCCGCAACGCCCGCCCGCGGACGGCGTTCAGCCTGCGCAGGCCCGCCCCGCCGCGAACGCCCTTCCCCCCGCTTCTTCTGTAGGAGCGACGTCAGTCGCGACCGGGTCGCGGGAAGCGGCGATGCCTCGCGACCGGCCTGGGGAGAGGGCGGCAGCGATCCGTCGCGACTGGCCTGCGGACAGGGCGACGACGATTCGTCGCGACGCACGTCGCTCCTACAGGGAGGGGTGGGGATGCTGGCTGGCGCGGAATGGCGGACGGTGTTCCGCGTGCGCAGATCCGCCCGGTCGCACGGATACCCTTTCCCTGCTTCTTCTGTAGGAGCGACGTGAGTCGAGACCAGGCTGCGGAAAGCGGCGACGATTCCTCGCGACGGGCTGTGGAAAGGTCGGCGGGGATTCGTCGCGACGCACGTCGCTCCTACGAGAAAGGCGGGATGTGCGGGACTTCAGCCGCCCTCGGCGGTCAGTTGCGCCAGCGCGTCGGCTTCGTGTTCGCGCGACAGGCGTTCGACCAGTGCGTCGATCTGGCCTTCCATCACGTTCGGCAGGTCGTACAGGGTCAGGCCCTCGACCCGGTGGTCGGTGATCCGGCCCTGCGGGAAGTTGTAGGTGCGGATGCGCTGGCTGCGGTCGCCGCTGCCGACCTGGAGTTTGCGCTGCTGCGCCTGCGCGGCCTCGCGCTTCTCGGCCTCGGCCTCGACCAGCATCGCCTTCAGCCGCTTCATCGCCTTGTCGCGGTTGGCGTGCTGGCTGCGTTCGGTCTGCGACTCGACCACCACGCCGCTGGGCACGTGGGTGATGCGGATCGCCGACTCGGTCTTGTTGACGTGCTGGCCGCCGGCGCCGGACGAGCGGAAGGTGTCGACCTTCAGGTCGGCCGGGTTGATCTCGACGTCGACCTCGCCGGTCTCCTCGGCGATGATCGCCACGGTCGCGGCGGAGGTGTGGATGCGGCCCTGCGACTCGGTCTCGGGCACCCGCTGCACCCGGTGCGTGCCGGACTCGAACTTCAGCTTCGAGTACGCGCCGCGGCCGTCGACCCGGGCGATGATTTCCCGGAAGCCGCCGTGCTCGCCCGGGTTCGACGATTCGATCTCGACCTTCCAGCCCTGGCGCTCGGCGTAGCGGGCGTACATGCGGAACAGGTCGCCGGCGAAGATCGCGGCCTCGTCGCCGCCGGTGCCGGCGCGCACTTCCAGGTAGAGGCCGCCGTCGTCGCGGGCGTCCTTCGGCACCAGTTGCGCCATCAGCCCGGCGTCGATCGCGACCAGCCGCGCCTGCGCCGAGGCGATCTCCTCCTCGGCCAGTTCGGCGAATTCCGGATCGGCGCGCATCGCCTCGGCGGTGGCCAGGTCGGCGCGCGCCTGGCGCTCGGCGGCGAGCCCGGTCGCGATCGGTTCGAGCTGCGCGAACTCGCGCATCAGCGCGCGGAAGCGCGCGGCGTCGGCGACCGTCGCCGGGTCGGCGAGCAGGCGTTCGATTTCCTCGCGGCGCTCGGCCAGCGCTTCAAGCTTGCGGCGCAGCGTCGGCGTCATCGAAGGCGTTGCGGGCGGGGGAGGCGTGGTCGGGATGGAGCTGGCGCTCGACCGCATCGGCCAGCGCCGAATGCGCCGGCGCGCGATGCGGGAACATCCGCTCCGCCGCGCGCACGATGTCGACGTCGCCGTTCATCGCCGCCTCGCGCAGCGCGGCCGTGGGCGCGTGCAGCAGGCGGTTGGTGAGCGTGTGCGCGAGCTGTTCGAGCACGTCGGCGGGGTCGCGCCCGGCGGCGAGCAGTTGCCGGGCCTTGGCCAGCGACTCGTCGCGCGCGGCCTCGCCGTGGGCGCGCAGCGTCTTGAGGGTGCCGTGGTGGGCGCTGGCCGACAGCGTCTCGATGAAGTGCGCGACCTGCAGCTCGACGATCGCCTCGGCTTCCTTGGCGGCCTCGCTGCGGCTGTTGCGGTTGTCCTCGATCACCCGTTCGAGGTCGTCGACGGTGTAGAGGAACACGTCGCGCAGCTCGGCCACGTCCGGTGCGATGTCGCGCGGCACGGCGAGGTCGAGCAGCAGCATCGGCCGGTGCCGGCGCTGCTTGAGCGCGGCGGCCACTTCGGCGCGGCGCAGGATCGGGTCGCGCGCCGCGGTCGCGGAGAACACGATGTCGGCTTCGGCGAGGTGGCGGTCCAGTTCGGTCAGCGGCAGGGCGACGCCGCCGTGGCGGCTGGCCAGTTCCTGGGCGTGGGCGAGGGTGCGGTTGGCGAACAGCAGCCGCCGGGCCTTGGCCTGGACCAGGTGCAGGGCGGCCAGTTCGATGGTCTCGCCGGCGCCGATCAGCAGGATGGTGCTGTCCGCGGGGCGGGCGAAGGTTTCCTCGGCCATGCGCACCGCGGCGGAGGCCACCGACACCGGGTTGGCGCCGATGCGGGTCTCGGTGCGGGCGCGCTTGGCGGTGACGAAGGCCTGCTGGAACAGCCGGTCGAGGCGGTTGCCGAGGGTGCCGGCACCGCGCGCCGCGGCCCAGGCCTGTTTGACCTGGCCGAGGATCTGCGGTTCGCCGAGGACCTGCGAGTCCAGCCCGGTCGCGACCCGGAACAGGTGGCGGACGGCGGCGTCGTCGCGGTGGCGGTCGAGGTAGTCGTGCAGCGCCAGCGGCGCGCCGCCGTCCTGCGGATGCGCGGCCAGCCAGTCGGCGAGGACCGCGCCGTCGCCGCCGGTCAGGGCGTAGACCTCGGTGCGGTTGCAGGTCGACAGCAGCGCCACTTCCTCCACGCCCGGCAGCCCGCGCAGCGCGGCCAGGGTCGCCGGCAGCGCCTGTTCGGAGAACGCCACCCGCTCGCGCAGCGAGACCGGCGCGATCTTGTGGTTGAGGCTGAGGGCGACGAAATGCGACATGACGACCGGGGCATGACAAACGGGGCACGACGAACGGGGCACGACGAACGGGGGGAGGCCCGTTCAGGTGGTTCGGGTAAGCTGGCGATCCCGCATAGTGTACGGCCCCCACGCCGATGCCCCCACGTTTCCGCCTGCCACTTTCGTCGTGCCGCCCGCGTCCGGCATCGCGGGCCCGGGGCCCGGGACTGGTCGCGACGGCGCTCATCGTGGCGGCCTTCGCCGCCGGGGCCGGGTCCGCGAAACCGCCGGCGGCCGTGCCCGATCCGCTGCTGCCGGCGATGGCCGGCGAATACGCGCTGCAGGCCGGCAAGCTCGACGAGGCCGCGGACTGGTACCTGAAGGCCGCCCGCGCCGCCGACGGCGACGCCGTCCTCGCCGAGCGCGCCACCCGGATAGCCCTGCTCGCCAAGGACGACGCCAGCGCCGCCGCCGCCCTCAAACTCTGGCGCGCCCGCGCCGGCACGCCGTCGCCGGCGATGCGCTCGGCCGAGGCCACCCTCGCGATGCGGCGCAAGGACGAGGCCACCGCGTTCCGCCAGCTCGACACGCTGCTGCGCGGCGAGCGTGGACGCAAACCCGATTCGGACGGCTGGCGTCACGCGCTGCTGGCGCTCGACGCCGGGTCCGGCGACCCGGCGCTCGCCGGCCGGCTGCTGGGCCGCCTGCTCGACGCCGTTCCCGACAATCTCGACGCCTGGCTGGCGTTCGGCGAGTTTTCGCAGCAGCTCCAGCGCGACGACCTCGCCGCGAAGATCGTCCAGCGCGTGATCGCGCGCTTCCCCGACGAGCCCGCGGTGGCCCTGCTGCAGGCGCGGCAACTGCGCGAGGCCGGCAAGGACGACGACGCGCGCAAGGTGCTGGAACGCCTGCTGGCCACGCCCGGCGCGCGGCCGGAACTGCGCGAGGCGGTGGCCCGCGAGTACGGCGCGCTGGGCGACAACGCCCGCGCCGCGGCGGTGATCGCGCAGGGCCCGCAGTCCGATCGCAGCTACACCCTGCGCGCGGCGTACCTGGCCACGGCCGAGGACAAGGCCGGCGTCGCCGGCGTCTACGACGAGCTGGTACGCGATTCGGCCCGCCCCGATCCCGACCGCCGGCTGCTGCTCGGCCAGATCGCCGAGTACATGGAACGCTACCCGGAGGCGCTGGAGTGGTACGCCGGCGTGCCCAACGGCGCGCAGCGCTGGCAGGCGCGGATGCGCAGCGCGTCGGTGCTTTACAAGCTCAAGCGCGCGGACGAGGCCTTCACCCGGCTGCACGAGATCCAGGACGACGCCGACGCCGACGAGGACATCCGCCGCGACGCCTATCTGCTGGAGTCCGAACTGCGCAAGGAGGCCGCCGATCCCGCGGCCGAACTGGACACGTTCGCGCGCGGCCTCGCCGCGTTCCCGGACGATGTCCCGCTGCTCTACGCCCGCGCGCTGATGTGGGAGCGCCGCGACGACATCCCGCGCGCCGAAGCCGACTTCCGCCGGATCCTCGCGATCGACGCCGACGACGTCGGCGCGCTCAACGCGCTCGGCTACACCCTGGCCGATCGCACCGACCGCTATCGCGAGGCGCTGGAGCTGATCTCGCGCGCGCTGGCCGCGCAGCCGGACAACGCCGCGATCATCGACAGCCACGGCTGGGTGCTGTACCGGCTGGGCAAGCCGCAGGAGGCGCTGTCGGAACTGCGCCGCGCCTTCACCAAGCAGAAGGACGCCGAGATCGCCGCCCACGTGGCCGAGGTGCTGTGGCGGCTCGGACAGAAGGACGAGGCGATCAGGTATTTCGAGGAATCGCGGCGGATCGAGCCGGACAACCGCTCGCTGCTGCGCGCGCTGCAGGCCACCGGCGCGACCCTGCCGCCGCTGCCGGCGAAACCCGCGGCATGACCCTGCATCGTCTGCTCGCGCTGCCGCTGGCGGCGATCCTGCTGGCGGGCTGCGCGACCTCCGGGCAGGCGGTGCGCGCGGAGGCGCCGCCGTCGGCGGACCGCATCGACGAGCAGGCCCGCGCCCGCCGCGCCTGGTGGACGCAGTACACCACCTGGGGCTTCACCGGCCGCGCCGCGATCGAGAACGCCGGTCGCGGCGGCAGCGGCCGGATCGAATGGCGCGAGGACGGCGACGGGCAATATGCGATCGCGCTCAGCGCGCCGATCACCCGGCAGAGCTGGCGCCTGGTCGGCGACCTGGCGTCCGGGGCCGGTCGCATCGAGGGACTGGAAGGCGGGCCGCGCGAGGGCGCGGACGCCGAGGCGCTGCTGCGCGAAACGACCGGCTGGCAGGTGCCGCTGCGGCGGATCGGCGACTGGGTCCGCGGCATGCCCGCGGCCGATGCGCCGGTCGCCGGCCTCGTCCACGATGCCGAGGGACGCCCCGCGGGGTTCGAGCAGGCCGGCTGGACGGTCCGCTACACCGGCTGGCGAGCGGGCGCGACCGGCGGCCCGGACCTGCCGGCGAAGATCGAGGCCGAGACCGCGGGCGACGCGGGCCGGGCGCGGGTCCGGCTGGTGATCGAGGACTGGACCTTCGCCTCGGCGGCGTCGGCGCCATGAGCGCCGTGCCGGCGGGCGATGGCTGGTCGGCCTGGCCGGCGCCGGCGAAGCTGAACCTGTTCCTGCGCATCGTCGGCCGCCGCGACGACGGCTACCACCTGCTGCAGACCGTGTTCCGCCTGCTGGACCAGGGAGATACGCTGCATCTGCGGGTCCGCGACGATGGCCGGATCGTGCGCCACGGCGCGTCCGCGCCCGGGGTCGCCGAAGCCGACGATCTCACCGTTCGCGCGGCCAAACTGCTGCAAATGGCGTCGAAAACGTCATTTGGCGCGGACATCTGCATCGAAAAGCGCATTCCGACCGGCGCCGGCATGGGCGGCGGGTCCAGCGATGCGGCGACCGTGCTGTGGGCGTTGGACACGCTGTGGGGCTGCGACCTCGGCGAGGACGCGCTGGCCGACCTCGGGCTTCGCCTGGGTGCCGACGTGCCGGTGTTCGTCCGCGGCCGCAACGCCTGGGCGGAAGGCCTCGGCGAGCGCCTGACCCCGCTGGACCTGCCGCCGGCCTGGTATCTGCTGCTCGCGCCGGGGGTGCATGCCGCCACCGCCGGATTGTTCCAAGCCCCTGAATTGACGCGGAATGCTGCACCCGCGACAATATCGGACTTCGTTTCGGACCCATTCCTGCAAGGGCAGGCGCTCGGCAACGCGTTCGAGCCGGTCCTGCGTCGCCGCGAACCGGCCGTGGAGGCCGCGTTCGACGTGCTGCGCAGCGTCGGCGCGCCGCGACTGACCGGCTCCGGCAGCGTGTGCTTCGTCGAATTCGCCGACCGCGGATCCGCCGAGCGCGCGCTCGATGCGCTGACCGGTCGGCTGACGCCCGGACAGCGTGCCTGGATCGCCGCCGGTGCGCCGCGCTCGCCGCTGCTGGAGAGGCTCGAAACGCAAGGGTAAGGCCCGCCGGCATGGGGGCGGCCATGCCGCTTGCGGCATGGTGGGGTTGAGGTGGTTCGGCGGACGTCTTCGAAGAGGCGACCCGCAGGATCGCCGCGACCTCTCCAGCTTTACCAGCCCCCGATGTTCGGGGGCGGCCATGCCGCTTGCGGCGTGGCGGGGGTTGAGGTGGTTCGGCGGACGTCTTCGAAGAGGCGACCCGCAGGATCGCCGCGACCTCTCCGAAGGGGCGTCGCCAAGCGGTTAAGGCACCGGGTTTTGATCCCGGCATGCGTAGGTTCGAATCCTTCCGCCCCTGCCAATTTTCCCGGATGCCCGCGCGCCGCGTGGACCTCCGGCCACCCGCCAAGGTCAGAGCGAAGCGGAGCCCATCATGCAGGACGATCGTCAGTTGTTGATCTTTTCCGGCAATGCCAACCGGCCCCTGGCCGACGCCGTGTGCAGGGAGCTGGGCGTTCGCCCGGGCAAGGCCCTGGTCTCGCGCTTCTCCGACGGCGAAGTGCAGGTCGAGATCGAGGAGAACGTCCGTCGCCAGGAAGTGTTCGTGGTCCAGCCCACGAACGCGCCGAGCGCCGAGAACCTGATGGAACTGCTGGTGATCACCGACGCGCTCAAGCGCGCCTCGGTCGCCAGCGTCACCGCGGTGGTGCCGTATTTCGGCTACGCCCGGCAGGATCGCCGCCCGCGCTCCTCGCGCGTGCCGATCACCGCCAAGGTCGTGGCCAAGATGTTCGCCGCCGCCGGCGTGGACAGCGTGCTGACCGTCGATCTGCACGCCGACCAGATCCAGGGCTTCTTCGACATCCCGGTCGACAACGTGTACTCGTCGCCGCTGCTGCTCGCCGACATCTGGCGCGCCTACGGCACCGACAACCTGATCGTGGTGTCGCCGGACGTGGGCGGCGTGGTCCGCGCCCGCGCCATCGCCAAGCGTCTCGACGACGCGGACCTCGCGATCATCGACAAGCGCCGGCCGCGCGCCAACGTCGCCACGGTGATGAACATCATCGGCGACGTGTCCGGCAAGACCTGCGTGCTGGTCGACGACATCGTCGACACCGCCGGCACCCTCTGCGCCGCCGCCGCGGCGCTGAAGGCGCAGGGCGCGCAGAAGGTCGTGGCCTACTGCACCCACCCGGTGCTGTCGGGCCCGGCCATCGACAACCTCAACAAGTCGCAGCTCGACGAACTGGTGGTGACCGACACCATCGCGCTGTCGGAACCGGCCCGCGCCTGCGGCCGCATCCGCCAGCTCAGCGTCGCCGAACTGCTCGCCGAGACGATCCGACGGGTCGCGTTCGGCGAATCGGTCAGCTCGCTCTACGTCGACTGACCGCCGCATCCCCGGCTCCGGCCGGAACCCGGCTCCCCTGGTCGCGGGGGAGTCGCATCGCCGCCGCGAGGCGGCCCATCCGCAAGCAAGAGACTCATCCAAATGGCAACTACCCACGAAATCAAGGTCGAACGCCGCACGGACGAAGGGAAGGGTGCGAGCCGCCGCCTTCGCCATGCCGCCAAGATCCCCGCCATCGTCTACGGCGGCGAACTCAAGCCGGTCAGCATCCAGATCGACCACGAGGCCATCTGGCTCGCCAGCCAGCACGAGTGGTTCTACTCGTCGATCCTCGACCTCAGCCTCGGCGGCGACATCCAGAAGGTGCTGCTGCGCGACATGCAGCGCCATCCGTTCAAGCAGCAGATCATGCACCTGGACTTCCAGCGCGTGAACGAGAACGAGGCGCTGCGCACCGCGGTGCCGCTGCACTTCATCGGCGAAGACAAGTCGCCGGCCGGCAAGTCGGCCGAAGTGGTCGTCACCCACGAGCTCAACGAAGTCGTGGTCGAGTGCCTGCCGAAGGACCTGCCGGAGTTCATCGAGGTCGACCTGTCGACCCTCGACGTCGGCCAGATCGTCCACCTGTCGGAGCTGAAGCTGCCGGCCGGCGTGACCATCCCGGAGCTGAAGCTCGGCAAGGAGCACGACCTCGCCGTCGTGATCGCCAAGCACGGCAAGGAAGAGGCCGAAGCCGCCGACGCGCCGGCCGCGGCCGAAGTGCCGGCCGCGAAGGTCACCAAGAAGGACCAGAAGTAATCGTCGCGTCGCGACGATGACTTCGACGGCGGTGCGGGCCCCGGCCCGCGCCGCCGGACCGATCCGATGGCAGGCCTCCGCCTCATCGTCGGGCTGGGCAACCCCGGTCCCGAACATGCCCGAACCCGGCACAACGCCGGGTTCTGGTTTGTGGACGCCCTCGCGCAGCAGTGCGGGGCGCGGTTCGGGCTCGAGAGCAAGCTCTTCGGCGAGACCGCGAAGGTCGAGATCGCCGGGCAGAACGTGTGGCTGCTCAAGCCGGCGACGTACATGAACCTCAGCGGCAAGTCGGTGACCGCCGCGCTGCGCTACTGGAAGATCGAGCCGGAGGAGATGCTGGTCTCGCACGACGAGCTGGACCTCCCGCCCGGCGTCGCGCGCCTGAAGTTCGACGGCGGCCACGGCGGCCAGAACGGCCTGCGCGACATCATCAAGCTGCTCGGGCACGGCAAGTTCCACCGCCTGCGCGTCGCCATCGGCCATCCCGGGCACAAGGACAAGGTCACGCCGTGGGTGCTGGGGCGTCCGGGCAAGGACGACGAGGCGCTGATCCTGCGCGCGATCGACGACGCGCTGTCCGCGCTGCCGCTGGCGGTGCAGGGCAACTTCATGGACGCGATGACGCGGTTGCACACCCCGAAATGACACCGCAATGAATCCAGACGCCGGCGGCTTCGCGCCAGGCCGCCGGCGTCTGCATTCCGAACCGGACACGACATCACCATGGGCATCAAATGCGGCATCGTCGGCCTGCCGAACGTCGGCAAGTCGACCCTGTTCAACGCGCTGACCAAGGCCGGCATCGCCGCCGCCAACTTCCCGTTCTGCACGATCGAGCCGAACGTCGGCGTGGTGCCGGTGCCGGACCTGCGCCTGGGCGCGCTGGCGGAGATCGTGAAGCCGGAGCGGGTGATCCCGACCGCGGTCGAGTTCGTCGACATCGCCGGCCTGGTCGCCGGCGCGGCCAGCGGCGAAGGCCTGGGCAACAAGTTCCTCGCCCACATCCGCGAGGTCGACGCGATCACCCACGTCGTGCGCTGCTTCGAGCATCCGGACGTGATCCACGTGAACAACAAGGTCGACCCGATCGCCGACATCGAGACGATCGACACCGAGCTGGCGCTGGCCGACCTGGAATCGGTGGACAAGGCGCTGCAGCGCGCCGAGCGCTCGGCCAAGACCGGCGACAAGGACGCGAAGGCGCGCGTCGAAGTGCTGGCGCGCATCCGCGCCGGCCTCGACCAGGGCAAGCCGGCGCGTTCGCTGGGCCTGTCGGACGAGGATCGGCTGGCGGTGCGCGACCTGTTCCTGCTGACGCTCAAGCCGGTGATGTACGTGGCGAACGTGCTCGAGGACGGCTTCCACGACAACCCGCATCTCGAGGCGGTCCGCGCCCGCGCGGCGGGCGAGGGCGCCGAGGTCGTGCCGGTGTCGGCGGCGATCGAGGAGGAGCTCAGCCAGCTCGACGACGCCGACCGCGACACCTTCCTGGCCGACCTCGGCCTGGACGAGCCGGGCCTGAACCGGGTGATCCGCGCCGCGTACAAGCTGCTCGGCCTGCAGACCTACTTCACCGCCGGCGTGAAGGAAGTGCGCGCGTGGACCGTGCGCGCCGGCTCGACCGCGCCGCAGGCGGCGGGCGTGATCCACACCGACTTCGAGAAGGGCTTCATCCGCGCCGAGACCATCGGCTACGACGACTTCATCAAGTACCGCGGCGAATCCGGCGCCCGCGATGCCGGGCGCATGCGCCTGGAAGGCAAGGAGTACCGGGTGCAGGAAGGCGACGTGCTGCATTTCCGCTTCAACGTCTGACCGTCCCGGTCGCGCGCCGCGACCCATGCATGCTCCGCACACGCCCCGCCTCGCGCGGGGCGTGTCGTTTCCGGGGGCGCGCCCGCGCTTGCGCCCGGCGCGCGCCGACGCCGAGAATGCGGGCGCCGGCGCGGGTCGGCACGACTTCGAGGGCGCCATGCGGATCGACCGCGTCATCCCGATGCAGCCCGTCGCCGCGCTGGCGGTGGCGATCGACTTCTACGAACGCCTCGGTTTCCAGGTCGAGCAGCGCAACGACGACTGGGGCTGGGCGATGCTCGCCTGCGGTGACTGCCGGATCATGCTCGACCAGTCGATCAATACCGGTGCGCCTGCGTATCGTGCGGCGGTGCTGTACCTGTATCCCGACGACATCGTCGCCTGCCATCGCGCGGCGCGGGAACGCGGGCTGCCCGTGCCCGACCTGCACACGACCTTCTACGGCATGACCGAATTCCGCATCGACGATCCCGACGGCAACCGGCTGTGGATCGGCCAGGACACCGGCGCCGCGCGCTGACCCGGCGCGGCGCGGCGTCGGGTCAGCCGGCCAGCGCGGCGAGCGCCGGGGCGTTTTCGGCGAGCCAGTCCTCGAACGGCCGCGGATCGCGCCCGGTCAGCGCGCGGTAGTCGCCGGTGACCGTGGCGACGCGGCCGGCGGCGGTGTTGGTGTCGAACGAGGCGAACACCTGCGCCACCGGTTCCGGCAGGCCGGCGTCGACCATGCCCTGCACCAGCGCTTCGACCGGCACCGGCACCACGGCCAGCGGTTTGCCGGTGGCCCGCGCGACCGCGGCGGCGATCTCGTCCGTGGTCCAGGCCCGGGCGCCGCTCAGGGTGAACACGCGGCGGCCGTCCCGGCCGTCGGCCAGCGCGGTGGCCGCGGCCCGGGCCAGATCGTCGCGCGCGATGTGGGCGACGCCGCCGCGGCCCGCGGCGCTGTACCACTGTCCGCCCGGCAGGGCCGACGGCAGCCACAGGAACAGGTTCTCGAAGTACCAGTGATTGCGCAGCACGGTCCAGCCGGGCAGGGCGCTGGCGGCCAGCGCCTGTTCGGTGCCGAGATGGTCGGGCGCGATCAGCAGCGGCGAATCCGCGGGCTCGGGCATCGAGGTGTAGAGGACGTGGCGCACGCCGGCGGCCTCGGCCGCGGCGATGGCCGCACGGTGCTGCGCCAGGCGGCGGCCGGGGCGATCGAGGGCATCGGTGCTGATCAGCAGCAGGCGGTCGCCGCCGGCGAAGGCCGCGGCCAGTGAGGCATCGTCGTCGAAATCGGCGGCGCGGACGGTGACGCCGCGCGCGGCCCGGTCGGCGAGGCCGTCCGGGTGGCGGGTGGTGGCGATGATCTGACCGGGCGGGACGTGCAGGGTGTCGAGGAGGTGGGAGAGGACGCGCTGGCCGAGGTGGCCGCCGGCGCCGGTGACGATGAGCTGGGACATGGTCTGTTTGGGAGAGTTGGTCTCGAATCGAGATCATGCGCATAATAGGCACCGGAATCGCCGCGACAAGCAGGCACTTCCGCCGCCGCTGGTCACACCGAGGGAACCACCCCATGCCGTCCGATGCCGTCGCCGTCCCGCCCGCCGCCCCCGCCGTCGCTTCCGCCGCCGTCGCTGCCACCGCCGATCCGCGCGGCGCGGCCGACCGGCTCGTCGCCGGCTGGGAGGACTGGCGCGAGGGCGGTCAGCCGAACGAGGCCTGCCCCGTCCGCGGCGTGCTCGACCGCATCGGCGACAAGTGGAGCGTGCTGATCGTGCTGACCCTGGCCGCGGCCCCGCACCGGTTCGGCGCCCTGCGGCGCGCGGTGCCCGACATCTCGCAGCGGATGCTCACCCAGACCCTGCGCGATCTCGAACGCGACGGCCTGATCTCGCGCACCGTGCATCCGACCAAGCCGCCGAGCGTCGAATACGCGCTGACGCCGCTGGGCGAGTCCCTGCTGGTCCCGCTGCTGGGCCTGGTGCGCTGGGCCGACGCGCACCATGCGGAGATCCTCGCCGCCCGGGCCCGGACGGACTGAGCCGGACCGACGCGCTGCCCCGGCGCGCAGGGCGAAAAAAAGGCCCCTCCTCGCGGAGGGGCCCGTCCACTTCCCTGCGGTGCATCAGTGCGTCGAGGCCGTCGCCCGAAGGCTCAGAGGCTTCCGCTGCCGCCGAACTTCCAACTGAAGTCCAGATAGACGGTGCGACCGACGGAGTCGAACCACGACACGTCGTAGTAGGGATACGCGGTGTAGGTGCGATCCTTCGGCGGCATCTTGTCGAACACGTTGTTCACCGACAGGCCGACGCGCATGGTGTCGTTGATGCGATAGCCGGCGGTGAGGTTCCAGCGCCAGGTCGCGCCCACCCACGGGCTGTTGCCGTCGGCGGGATCGTAGACCTGGTCGTAGGAATCCGAGGTCGGCAGCTTGCCCAGGCGCGTGCCGTGGACGCCGGCGGACCACGCGCCACCGTTCCAGGCGGCCGACAGGCTGGTCTTGGTGCGCGGGATGTCGAAGCCGCTGTTCACCGCCAGCTCGTCCTCGACCGGATCGCCGCTGTAGCGCTGGAAGTCGTGGCTGCGAACCCAACTGTGGTCGAGGCCGAAGCGGAAGTCGCCGATCGCGGTTTCCAGCTTGTAGTGGGCGCTCAGGTCGACGCCGCTGGTGTTCTCGCGGGCGACGTTGATCGGATTGACGTAGACGCCGTACAGGTCGCCGTTGACGCGGGTGATGCGGCTGAGCGCGTCGACGCAGGTGGGCGAGGTCGGATCGAGGTCGCCGAGGCGGCAACTGGCCTCGTTGCGCAGGATCTCGCCGACGCTCATGTCCTGCACCTGGTTGCGCATGCGGATGTCGAAGTAGTCCAGCGACAGGTCGAATGCGTGCGAGGGCGACCACACGATGCCGGCGGTCCAGGACTTGCTGGTTTCCGGATCGAGCGCGCGGTTGCCCTGGCGGGTGCGGATCAGGTGGGCGTCGTAGTCGGAGCAGTCGGTCGCGCCGGGGTCGTCGCTGAAGCAGGTGTAGTAGTCGATGCCCGAGGTCTCGTCGTTGCCGAGGCCGGCGTAGACGTAGTGCAGGTCGGCGGCGCGGAACGCGGTGCCGTACGAACCGCGGACCAGCAGCGACTCGACCGGGCGCCATTCGAGGCCGGCGCTCCAGGTCGGCTTGCCGACGCCGTGGCCGGAATAGCGGTACTCGTCGTAGCGGGCGGCGAGGCTGGCGTTCAGCGTTTCGTGCAGCGGTGCGCGCAGTTCCCCGGCGAGCGCCCAGCGGTTGCGGCTGCCGTGGCCGTCGGAATCCTTCCAACTGTAGTAGTAGTACTGAGTGGCGCGGGTGTCGGGATGCAGGTCGTAGGCCTGGTTGCCGAATTCGGCGATGCCGGCGAAACCGACCGGGCCGGCCGGCAGCGAGAACAGCTCGGTGTTGGTCAGGGTCAGCGAGACCGTGTCGGTGCGCGAGGTCGGGTGGTAGGTGCTGCGGCCGGAGATCGCGTCGTACTGGGCCCGGGTCAGCGGCGTGTACAGGCGCGCCGGGTCGGCGTCGAAGATCGGGAAGCCGTCCGCGTCGGTGCCCAGTTGCGGGCCGAGGAACAGGTCGTTCGCCGCGCCGGCCACGATCTGCGGCCAACTGATGGTCGCGTGGTACTGCGAGTGGCTGAGCGTGGCCTCGTAGTCCCAGTCGCCGCCCAGCGGGCCGGCGAAGCCGGTGGCGATGCCGAACGTCTTCTGCGTGCTGCGGATCATGCCGCGGTCCAGGCCGCCCATTTCCTCCGGGCTGAACTGGCGCTGCCAGTATTCGATCTGGTCGGTGGCCTGGTTGTAGAAGTAGCCGTCCTCGTTGCCGTCGGGCGCCTGGTAGCTCCACGCGGTCACGTCGCGGAACAGGCCGATCTTGTGGTAGCCCATCTGCACGTCCGCGAACCACTGGTGGCCGTTCTGCAGGGTGTAGTTGAACGCGCCGTAGGCGTTGATGCCCTTGCGCTCGCTGAGGATCGTGCCGTAGCCGATCGCCTCGTCGCTGCCGCAGTAGTAGCCGGGGCCGTAGTCGTCGATCACCGGATCGTAGGGACCGAAGCCGGGGCGGGACGCGTAGTAGGTCGAGCCGCGGTTGAGCGGGGACAGCGCATCGCACGCCGCCTGGCCCGGGTCGAGGTATTCGTCGTCGTAGTTGGTGCGCAGGAACGCGCGCCGCGCCGCCTGCGAGCGCGCGGTCGGGCCGTCCTTGGTGGAATCCTGGATCGCGCGGTCGTAGGCCCACAGCGGGCGCTGCACCTGCAGTTCGGCGCCGATCACCGCGTTGAGGCCGCCGCGCTCGAAGCCGGTCGCCAGCGACACGTCGTAGGACTCGCCGCCGCCGCGCGTGGTGTCGCCGTAGCGCACGTCCACGGTGGTGCCGTCGGCCTGCTTCTTGAGAATGAAGTTGACCACGCCGGAGATCGCGTCCGAGCCGTACACCGCGGACGCGCTGCCGGTCAGCACCTCGACCCGGTCGACCATGCCCAGCGGGATGCTGGAGATGTCGGTGAAGTTGCTGCGGCCCTGGAACGGCATCGGGAAGTCGGCGATGCGGCGGCCGTTGACCAGCACCAGGGTGTGGTTCGGGCCGAGCCCGCGCAGGTCGACCTGCTGCGCGCCGGGAGAGAAATCGGCGCCGCTGGCGGACTGCTGGCTCTGGGTCTCGCCGCTGTTCTGGGTCAGGCTGCGGAGGACGTCCGGCACGGTCGTGAAACCGCCGGCGCGGATCTCGCGCGCGGTCATCACCGTCACCGGGGCCGGGCCCTCGATCGCGGCCCGGGGAATGCGCGAACCGGTGACCTGGACGCTTTCCAGTTCCTTCTGCGGCGGAGGCGCCGGCTCAGCGCCTCCGCCCTGTGGTTCCGCCTGGACAGCCGGCGGCGGCGCCCGCTTCGGGGTGTCGTCCTGGACGATGACCACCGCGCCGGACGCCGAATCGTGGCGCGCGGAGAAGCCGCTGCCCTGCAGCAGCCGGCGCAGCGCGGCATCGGGATCGGGCGCCGCCTGGACGCCGCGGGTGCGGGCGCCGCGCAACTGGTCGGAGCGGTAGACGAGCTGCGTGCCGGACTGGCGCGCCAGCGTGTCGAGCGCGGACGTCAGGTCGCCGGCCGGGATCGTGATCGGCACGGTCGGCCCCGCCGACCCCTGCGCGTGGGCCTGCAGCGCGAGACTGCAGGCGGCGGACAGCAGCAACACTCGGAACGTTCTGGTCATGGTTTCCCTGGATCCCCGGTCGGCGGCGCCCCATGCGCACACTCGACAGACCGGGACGAACCGGACCGCCGAATCCCTCCCTGCGGTTCGCGATCAGCGGCTGTGCAGCACCAGCAGGTCGCCGCGGGTCTCGACCCGCACCCCGAATCCCTGCTGCAGCAGGCGGGCGAAGGCGTCCGGGCTCGACCAGCGGAAATTGCCGCCGATGCGCAGCGCGGCGACCTCCGGATCGCCCATCACCAGCTTGCGCTCGTTGTAGCGGTTGAATTCCTCGGCGGCGACCGACAGCAGGGTGTCGTCGAAATACAGCCGGCCGCCGCGCCATTCCAGCGCCCGTTCGGCGTCGGCCAGGGTGCCGCGGCGGACCCGGACGCCGTCGCGGGTCGCTTCGGCGATGCTGCCGGCGGGCAGCAGCACCGGCTCGGCGCCGGTGCGGCCCGGGCGGGCCGGCGACTCCAGCCGGACCACGCCTTCGGTCACCACCACGCGCAGGGCGTCGCCCTGGCGGCGCACCGAGAAGCGGGTCCCGACCGCGATCGCCCGACGCCCGTCCGCGTCCACGACGAACGGGCGGGCATGGTCCTTGGCCACCTCGAAGAAGGCCTCGCCGCCGAGCAGGTCGATGCGGCGCTCGGCCGCGGCCATCGACACCGCGATCCGGCTGTCGCTGCTGAGGGTCGCCTCCGAGCCGTCGCTGAGGCGGACGCTGTCCAGCCGGCCGACGGCGGTGGCGTAGGCGACCGGCCGCGCGGCCTCGCGGGCGCGCCAGGCGTGCAGTCCGGCCGTGCCGAGCGCGCCCAGCGCGATGACCACGATCGCCGCCGCGGCCGCGAGCCGTCCGCGCCGTGCAGGCAGGGGCGCGCGCCGGGCAACGACGGCGACTTCGGGGGCGTAGGCCCGCGGGGGCGGGGCCGCGCCCGGCCGCCCGGCCGCCAGCGCCTTCAGCCGCGCGCTTTCCTCCCACGCGGCCTCCAGCCGCACGAAGGCCACCCGGTGCGCGGTCGCGGCCGCCAGCCACGCCTGCAGCGCGGCCTCGTCGGCGTCGCCCCAGGCTTCGCCGTCGCGGCGCGCCAGCCAGGCCGCGGCGGTGCGCTCAATCTGCCTGCTGTCGGTCGCGGACATCGCGATCCTCCGCGGCCGCGCGCGCGTCCTCGCCCTGCGGGGACGGACGATCGCCGCCGAAGTAGTGCCCTGCGATCAGGCGCATGCCATGGGCCAGATGTTTCTCCACCGTCTTCTCGCTGATTCCCAGTTTCGCGGCCACGACCTTCTGCGGCAGGTCTTCCACCCGGCGCAGCCACACCACCTCCCGGCAGCGGTCCGGCAGCCGGTCGAACGCCTCCGCCAGCCGGCGCAGGGCCTGGCGCCCCCCGAACCGTCGTTCCGGCGACACCTCATCGATCAGGACGTTCAACGTGTCCGGATCACCCAGTGTCTCGATCGACACCACCCGCCCGCGGCGCAGGCGGTCGGTGATCAGGTTGCGCGCGCTGGTGAACAGGAACGACTTCGGCGACGCCGGCATCGACCGTCCGGCGGCCTCGTAGATGCGGACGTAGATCTCCTGGCGCAGGTCGTGCAGGTCCTCGCCGGCGGGCGCGCAGCGGCGCAGATAGCGCGCGAGCGCCTCCTCGTAGACGAGGATCTCGCGGACGAACCAGTCGTCGAGGGGGGTGCGCATCCACCGCACGATAGCCGATGATCGGCGTCGACGGGACGCCCGCGCGCTGCCGCGACGACCGGGAGGGAAGCGGCCCGGTCGTTCGTCCTTGATCTGTTGGGCGCACCGCACGCCGCCATCGCAGGAGATTCCGCATGACCCGTTCCGCCTTCCGTCCCGCCGCAAGGGCCATGATCCCCACGCCCAGGACGGGCCTGCTCAGGACGGGCCTGCTCTGGCTGGGCCTGCTGCTGTGGGTGGTCGCGCCGCCGGCCGTGGCCCGCGACTACCGGCGCCTGATCATCGGCGACCGCAGCCTGCCGACGCCGGCGGAAGTGAAGCCCGGGCTGCTGCTCGCCGGGGGCGGCGACCGCAACCGCGAGGCCGTGCGCTGGTTCCTCGGGCACGCCGGCAACGGCCACATCGTCGTGCTCAGCGCGTCCTACACCCACGAGATCGCCGACGAGTTCTACAAGGACGTCGGCGGCGCCGCGTCGGTGGAGACCTTCGTCTTCGCCAACGGCAAGCCCGCGACCGATCCGAAGATCCTCGACGCGCTGGCCCGGGCCGACGGCATCTTCATCGCCGGCGGCGACCAAGCCCGCTACGTCCGCTACTGGAAGGGCACCCCCATCGCCGCCGCGCTCGACGCCCACGTCCGCGCCGGCAAGCCGCTGGGCGGCACCAGCGCCGGCCTCGCCATCCTCGGCGAATACCTCTACGGCGCGATGGACGGCGGCAGCATCACCAGCCCGCAGGCGCTGGCCGACCCGGTCGGCCCGGCGGTGACGATCGAACAGGATTTCCTGCACATCGCCACCCTCCGCGGGGTCGTCACCGACACCCATTTCAAGGAACGCGACCGCCTCGGCCGCCTGTTCGCCTTCGTCGCCAAGGCCGAAACCCTGACCGGGACGCCGCGCCGACCGCTGATCGGCGTCGGCGTGGACGAAAGCGCCGCGGTGGCGGTGGAGGGCGACGGCAGCGCGCATCTGTACGCCACCGACCCGGCCGGGCGCGCCTGGGTGGTCCGCGGCGGCTTCCCGGAAACCCAAGCGGCCGGCAAGCCGCTGCAGCTCGGGCGGATCGAGGTGACCGGGGTCGATTCCGGCTCCACCCTGCACCTGCCCTCGGGCGCCGTCGACGCGCCGGCTTTCCAGCGGGCCTACCGGGTGGACAATGGCCGTCTGCAGGAGGTGGCCCCGATGATGCTCGCGATCCATGGCGGCGCCGGCGTGGAACGCGCCGACCTCAGCCCCGAAGAGGAACGCGCCGCCCGCGCGGCGCTGGAACTGGCCCTGCGTCGCGGCCACGAAGCGCTGAAGGCCGGCAAGCCGGCGCTGGACGCGGTGGCCGCGGCGATCGTGGTGCTGGAGGACGATCCGAACTTCAACGCCGGCCGCGGCGCGGTGTTCACCCACGACGGCCGCAACGAACTGGACGCCTCGCTGATGGACGGTGCGACCCGCGCCGCCGGCGCGGTGGCCGGGGTGCACCGGGTCAAGAACCCGATCCTGCTGGCCCGCGCGGTCATGGAGCGCTCGCCCCACGTGATGATGGTCGGCGACGGCGCCGAGGCCTTCGCGAAGGAGCAGGGCGTCGAACTGGTCGATCCGGCCTGGTTCCGCACCGAGAAGCGCTGGGAGCAGCTCCAGCGCCGGCTGCGCGAGGACGCCGCCAAGGCCGCCGTCCTCGACCCGCACCCCGGGCGCCGCTACACCGGCACCGTCGGCGCCGTGGCCCTGGACGCGCGGGGGCGCCTGGCGGCCGGCACCTCCACCGGCGGCATGACCGACAAGCGCTACGGCCGGGTCGGCGATTCCCCGATCATCGGCGCCGGCACCTACGCCAACGCGGTCTGCGCCGTGTCCGGGACCGGCTGGGGCGAGTTCTACATCCGCACCGCCGCCGCCCACGACGTCTGCGCCCGCATGACCTACCTGAACGAAACCGCGCAGCAGGCCGGCGAGGCGGTCATCAACGGCGCCGTCCCGGCGCTGGGCGGCGACGGCGGCGCCATCGTCCTCGCCGCCGACGGCAGCGTGGCCATGCCGTTCAACACCGAAGGCATGTTCCGGGGCTGGATCGGCGCCGACGGCGTGCCCCACGTTGCCGTTTTCGGCGACGAAACCCTTACAATGCCCACCCCGCCGGCCCGCTGACCGCGGCCGTGTCGTCCGCGCCGATCGTGCCTCGTCCGGAGCGTTGACACCCGCCGCCGCAGCCGTCAGAATTGCGGGCTGTTTCACCGTGTAGTGTTTTACCGGACGTTGTTCAGCCGGAGGGATACCCAAGCGGCCAACGGGGGCAGACTGTAAATCTGCTGGCTTACGCCTTCGGTGGTTCGAATCCACCTCCCTCCACCACTTCGAAGCCCTCCGGTGACGAAGTCGGTATTCGGCGGAAAAACGCCGTTCCGCACGATGCGGGAGTAGTTCAATGGTAGAACCTCAGCCTTCCAAGCTGATGGTGCGGGTTCGATTCCCGTCTCCCGCTCCAATGCGGCGCCATGGACACCCCGGTCGACGCGGTCCGATCCGGTCAAGCGACCCGGTCACCACATCGTTGCTCACGTAGCTCAGTCGGTAGAGCACCTCCTTGGTAAGGAGGAGGTCGAAGGTTCGATTCCTTTCGTGAGCACCACCCATCGTCAAACTCCAATCGAGTTCAAGAGAAGCAATCATGGCCAAGGGTAAGTTCGAGCGCACCAAGCCCCACGTGAACGTGGGCACGATCGGTCACGTTGACCACGGCAAGACGACGCTGACGGCGGCGCTGAC
>Ga0136846_1215261_pt1 | contig 52653 bp, 48 predicted proteins | sample HopSoiMetagenom2_FD_96841 | JGI IMG/M metagenome (GOLD analysis project Ga0136846, IMG submission 96841) | Grasslands soil microbial communities from Hopland, California, USA - 2 Assembly 2016 (version 4) | ecosystem: Environmental > Terrestrial > Soil > Grasslands | place: USA: Hopland...
CAGGTTCACTCATCTCAGCTCGGCACCTTCTTCTCGGACTCCAACCAGGGCATCATCTGGCGCAGCTGCCGTCCCACCTGCTCGAGCTGGGACGTCTGCGCGTGCTGCCGAAGTCGGAGGAACTCCGGGAAACCGGCGTCGGCCTCGGCGATCCACTTCTTCGCGAAGGAACCGTCCTGGATCTCCGCCAGGACCTGCTGCATCTGCTCGCGCGCGTGCGCGTCGATCACCCGAGGGCCGCTCTGGTAGTCGCCCCACTCCGCCGTGTCCGAGACGCTGTAGCGCATCCAGGACAGGCCGCCCTCGTAGATCAGGTCGATGATCAGCTTGAGCTCGTGCATACATTCGAAGTACGCGATCTCGGGCTGATAGCCGGCCGCCACCAGCGTCTCGAACCCGTTGCGGATCAGCTCGGAGATCCCACCGCACAGCACGGTCTGCTCGCCGAACAGGTCGGTCTCGGTCTCCTCTTTGAAGGTCGTCTCGATGATGCCGGCCCGCGCGCCGCCGATCCCGTTGCCGTACGCCAGCGCGCGCTCCTTCGCCTTCCCGGTCGCGTTCTGCTGCACCGCGAGGAGCGCCGGCGTCCCGATGCCCTGCTCGTACGTGCGGCGGACCAGGTGGCCCGGACCCTTGGGCGCGATCATCGTCACGTCGACGCCGGACGGCGGGACCACCGTGCCGAAGTGGATCGAGAAGCCGTGAGCGAACATGAGCATGTCGCCGTCCTTCAGGTTCGGCGCGATGTCGCTCCCGTACACCGCGCCGTGCGACGTGTCGGGGAGCAGGCACATGACCACGTCCGCCTCGGTCACCGCGTCGGCGGTGTCGAGCACACGAAGCCCGGCCTCCTCCGCCTTGGCGCGGCTCGCCGAACCCGGCCGGAGCCCGACCCGCACGTCGTACCCACTGTCCTGCAGGTTCTCGGCGTGGGCGTGCCCCTGCGAGCCGAAGCCGAGGATCGCGATCTTCTGATCGCTCAATACGCCGGGGTCGGTGTCCTTCTCGTAGTAGATCGTGGCCATGTGCGGGCGTCCTTCCGTCGTGCGCGGCTCGCCCGTTAGGCGTCGCTCGCGACCTTGAGCGTTCGGTCCTTGATGCTGCGGTCGCCGCGGGCGAGCGCGACCCGCCCGGTGCGCGAGAGCTCCACGACACCGAAGTCGCGGAGCATCCCGAGGAGCGCCTCGAGCTTCTCGGGCTTGCCCGAGGCCTCGAGCGTGAGCGTGCCGTGCGTCACATCGACGACGTTGACGCGGAAGACGTCGGCGATCTCCATGATGCGCGCCCGGTTGTCGCCGTCGGAACGCACCTTGACGAGCATCAGCTCGCGCTCCACCGCGGAGCCCTGATCGTGCTCGAGGATCTTGATGACGTTGACCAGCTTGTTCAGCTGCTTCGTGACCTGCTCGAGGGGCTTCTCCTCGACGTTGACGACGATCGTCATCCGCGAGACGCCCGGGCTCTCGGTCGCGCCGACAGCGAGCGAGTCGATGTTGAACCCGCGCGCGGCGAACAGGCCCGCGATGCGGGTGAGCACGCCGGGGCGGTCCTCGACGAGGACCGAGATCGTGTGCAGGTGGCCGTTCATACGATCGGTGCCTCCCCCGGCGTCTCGTGCGGCGCGAACTCGGGCCCGAGGATGATGTCGTCGTTCGAGGTGCCGGCCGCAACCATTGGGAACACGCCCTCGCGCGGGTCGACCCGGAAATCGATCACGACGCTGCGGTCCTCGATCGCGTAGGCCTTCTCGATCGCCGCGTCGACCTCTTCAGGGCTCTCGACGCGCAGGCCGACCGCGCCGTAGGCCTCCGCGAGCTTCACGTAGTCGGGCACGTTCGGGTCGAGGTACACGCCCGAGTAGCGCTCATCGAAGAACAGCTCCTGCCACTGGCGAACCATGCCGAGGTAGCCGTTGTTCAAGATCGCGGTGATGAAGGGGATGTCCTCGGTGTTGCTCGTGGCGAGCTCCTGCGCCGTCATCTGGAAGCAGCCGTCACCGTCGATCGCGACGACGCGCTTGTCGGGCTGGCCGGCCTTGGCGCCCATGGCCGCCGGGACGGCGAAGCCCATCGTCCCGAGACCGCCGGAGTTGATCCAATGCCGCGGCCGCTCGAACCGCCAGTACTGCGCCGCGTACATCTGGTGCTGCCCGACGCCCGAGACCAAGATGGTGTCGTCGTCCGCGAAGTGGCGCAGCCGCTCGACGCAGTACTGCGGCTTGACCGAGTCGCCGTTCTGCGCGTACCGCAACGGGTACCGCGCCTGCCAGTCCTCGAGGGTCGCGAGCCACTCGGAGCGGTCGGGCGCGCCGGCGTCGCCTTGGCGCTTGCCGAGCTCGGTGACCATCTTGGTGATCACATCGCGGCAATCGCCGACGATCGGCACGTCGGCCACACGGTTCTTCCCGATCTCGGCGGGGTCGATGTCGACGTGCACGATCTTGGCGCCGGGCGCGAACGCCGACAGCTTGCCGGTGACGCGGTCGTCGAAGCGAGCGCCGAGCGCGACGAGGAGGTCGGCCCGCTGCATCGCGGTCACTGCCGTATACACGCCGTGCATCCCCGGCATGCCGAGGCACAGCTCGTGCGAATCGGGGAACGCCCCGCGCGCCATCAACGTCGTGACGACCGGCAGCTTGCCCAGCTCAGCGAGCTGACGAAGCTCGTCGGTGGCGTTGGCCTTGATCACGCCGCCACCGACGTACAGCACCGGGCGCTTCGCGGCGAGGATCAGCTTGATCGCCTCGCTGACCTGCCGGTTGTTGCCCTTGGTGGTCGGCCGGTAGCCGGGCAGCGCGACCTTCTCCGGCCACTTGTACTCGACGTCGGCCTGCAGCACGTCCTTCGGGAGGTCGATCAGGACGGGGCCGGGCCGGCCGGTCGACGCGATGTGGAAGGCCTCGCGCACGGTCTCGACGATGTCCGCCGGGTCCTTCACGAGGAAATTGTGCTTGGTCACCGGCATCGTGATCCCGGTGATGTCCGCCTCCTGGAACGCATCGTTCCCGACGACCGGCGTCGGGACCTGGCCGGTGATCGCGACGATCGGGACCGAGTCCATCTTCGCGTCGGTGAGCGGTGTGACCAGATTGGTCGCGCCGGGGCCGCTCGTCGCCATGCACACGCCGACCTTGCCGGTTGCCCAGGCGTACCCCTCGGCGGCGTGGCCGGCGCCCTGTTCGTGGCGGCAGAGCACGTGCCGGATCGGCGACCGGTCGACGAGCGGGTCATAGATCGGCATGCTCGCGCCGCCCGGGATGCCGAACACGACCTCGACGCCCTCCTGCTCGAGGGCCTTGAGGACCGCGTCGGCGCCCTTCATCGTCATGGTTGTCCCCCCGCCGCCCCAACGGCGGCCTCGCCCGCCGGCCAGCCGTCGACCGGACCGGTCTCGACCCGCCGGACCTGCGCCTGCAGGCGGTGAGCCAGGTTGCGACACGCGCGCTCGAACTCCCACGGCGTCCAGTCGCGGCGCCGCATCTGCAGCACATCGGCGATGTGCTCCTCGGCAACGTCGAACCCGCCGCCCAGGTACTGCACATCAGAGGATAGGTATCGGTCGACGGTCGCGCGGGTGCTGTGGTCGATCGCCTCGACGGTGACCTGGCCGGGTCCTTCCCACAGGACGCTCGCGACGACCGTGCCGTCTCGCTCGAACTTGTAGCGCATCTCGGGTATCTCCTCTCGGTTCAGGGTGGTCGGGCGGTGGCCCGGATGGTGCTGGAAGGCGGGAAAAGAAAAACCCCCCGGCTGGCGGAGGGCATCTGGCGCGGGTCGCTTGGCCCCTGCGGGGCCCCCGCGCCTACGCGATAAGTACGAGGACGCTGTGTCGGTTCACAGCTGCTGTCGACATGGTCACGACAGTGTGGGGGGCGGGATCGCGAGTGTCAACCCTGCGGCGCAGCACGCTTCGCGCAAAGGGCGTACGGTCGCGTCCTCGGGGCCAGTCCGAGGGCCTCGGAGGGGAGGGGAGGCACCATGCGCAAGACGCTGTTCGTGGGCGCACTCGCGACGGTACTCGTCGGCGCCGCGCTGACGATGTCGTTCGCCGGCACGCGCGCGGTCGTCCGGCCGATGCGGATCGCCGTGCGCGAGCACGCGCTCACCGACAAGGTCATCAACACCGGCAAGAAGGGCGACTCGTCGGGCGACCTGCTCACGTTCCACAACCCGATCTTCGACTCGACGAACTCGCACAAGATCGGGCACGACCAGGGCGACTGCATCCGGATCTCGCCCCACGCCGGGACATGGGAGTGCCGGTGGCTGACGTACATCGCGGGTCGCGGCGCGATCATGATCGAGGGCGCGTTCTTCGACGGCCGCAGCAGCACGCTTGCGGTGACGGGCGGGACGCAGGAGTTCCGGAATGCCCGCGGATCGATGAAGCTCGTGAGCCGGCACGGCGGCACGCAGTACGACTTCATCTACAACCTGCTGCCGTAAGAACACAACCGAGCGGTTGGTGACGGGCGGCCCCTCCGGGGCCGCCCGCCGCGTGTCGACGGCCGGTACGGTGTGCCGATGGTCGAGACCTTCGACGCCGGCACGATCGCCTGTCATGTCTTGGTCGACGGCGGCCGGTCCGTGTCGCCGCGGTTCGTGTTCCGCGGGTACGACGACGCGGTGCAGGGGCCGTTCGTGCGGCCGTACCTCGACGCCGACGGCAAGCTCGCCGGGCGGTTCGCCGCGCTACTGATCGAGGCGCCCGATGGCCTCGTGCTCGTCGATGCCGGACTCGGCGGGTTCGCCGGTGATCTGGACGGCGGCAACGTCCCACAGGAGCTCGAGATCCTCGGGGTACGGCCGTGGGACGTCCGGACGGTGATCATCACGCACGGCCACGCCGACCACGTCGGCGGTCTGCTCGGACCGCGCAAAGACCCAGCGTTCCCCGACGCACGCCACGTGATCCATCGCGTCGAAGCCGACTTCTGGGCATCCGAGGACGCCGCCGCGCTCCCCGACGACGCGGGCGCACCGGCGCTCGCCGCGCTGCAGGCCTTGCTCGAGGCGGATCTGCTCGACCTGATCGCCAGCGATGTCGAGCTCGTGAAGGGCGTCCGTGCGATCGAAGCGCCCGGCCATACGCCCGGCCACCTCGCGGTCGTGATCGGTGACGCGCTGCTGTGGGCCGGCGACGCGGTGATCTCACCGCTGAACGCCCCCCACCCGGAGTGGGTGAGCGCCGCGGACATGGACGCCCAGGCGAACGAGGCGACGCGGCGTGCGTTGTTCGCGCGCGCCGCGGACGACCGGCTGATGTTCGCGGCCAGCCACCTGCCGGTGGCCGGCACGGTCGAGCGCGACGGCGACGCCTACGTGCTGGTCGAGCGCTGAGCCGTCCGCATCCGCTCGGCCGAGATCGCGTGTGCGGCGCTCGCCGCCTGTGGCAGGTCCGTGAGCGTCGCGAGGAACTCCTCTTGGTCGAGCGCCCACACCGCACCGTCGTCGATCGCCCGGACGGTCGCCGTGCGGGGGACGTCCTGGAGCAACGCGATCTCGCCGAAGTACTGCCCTTCGCCCTGCACGGCGATCTGCTTGCCGTCGATCACGATCTCGAAGCGTCCGCCGTCGACCACGTAGAACCGGTCGCCGACGTCCCCCTGGCGGATCACCTCCGTGCCCGCAGGCGTGTCGATCCGGTCGAGCTGGCGCGCCAACCGCTCGATGTCCACCCGAGGCAGCGGCGCGAACATGGGGATCCGCGCGAGAAGCTCGAGCTGACGTTCCGGCAGCACCGCGGTGGCGTCGATCGCACGCAACCCGACGGTGATGGCGAGCGCCGTTGCGAACACGGCGAGTCCGGCGGCCGCGAATGCCCACGGCAAACCGAGCCACGACTCGAGCACGGGCGCGAGCGCTGCCCCGCCGGCGTACCCGAGTAGCCACAGCGCCTCGACGGCCCCGAAGACGCGCGTCAGGACGTCGTCGGTCGTCGTGCGCTGCAGCATCGTGCGTCCGAGCACGTCGAGCAGCGTGAGCGCCGTCCCGTAGACGATCGATGCGATCACGGCCACGACGGTCGCCGCCGCCCACCCGAACAAGACGCCGCTCACCGCGAAGATCGCCGCGCCGAGCACGATCGGGCCCGTGAGCCGCCGACGCGGGGCGAACGCGACCGAGGCGCCCGCGCCGACGAGCAGCCCGACGCTGATCATCGTGGTGAGGAACCCGACGCCAGCGTCGCCGAGCCCGAGCGTGTCGATCGCGAGCGGCACCATGAGCACGCCGAGCGCGCCGGATGAGATCGCGACCACACCGGCGAGGAGAACGAGCAGCCGGGTGCCGGGCGCGCGGACGAGGATCGCCATCCCGCGTGCCGCGTCGACGGCCAGCGTCCACGGACGGAACACGCCGGGCCCCCGGTCGGGCTCCTTCGTCCGCACACCGAGCGTGAGGAACGTCCCCAACAGCAGAGCGACGGCGGCGCCCGCGAGCACGGCCCCGGCGCCGGAGTCGGCGAGAACGGCGGCCAGGATGCCGCCGGCCGTGTAGCCGATGCCTTCGGCGAGCGACGACACGGAGTTCGCCGCGGCGACCTGCTCGGGCGATTCGCTCAGCAGCGGCATCAACGCGTGATGGTTCGGGCGCCCGGTCGTGTACGTGATGGCGGCGATCGCCGCGAGCACGTACACCACCGCAGGCGGCGCGCCGGCGAGGAGCGCGATCGCGGTGATCCCGGTCGTGATGCTCTGCGCCAGGTATCCGAACCGCACGATCAGCTCGCGCCGGAACCGGTCCCCGAGCGCGGCCGCGACGGGGGCGAGGACCCCGGCGGGCACGAGGACGACGATCGATACGACGCCGACCTCCTGGGTGCCGCCTTGATCGAACGCATAGACGAAGATCGCCACCCACATCGCGGGCTCAGCGACGTTGAACAACAGGAAGGCCAGCTGCATCCGGGTGATCCGGCCATTCCGCAGCACGGCCTGCAAGGCGCGAAGCGGCGGCCCGACGTGCGAAAGAAGCCGGTTCATGTAGCGCGAACGCTAGCCCATGAGGCGCGGCGCCGGGCCGCGACCTAGGCGTCGAGCGCGGCGAGGAAGGTGTCGAGGTCGGGCGCGACGTGGAACGTCGGCTCCACGCGACCCTCGAACGCCTCGATCGTCTTGTAGCCGTTGCCGGTGATGTAGGCGACCGTTTCTTCGTCGGGCTTGACGATGCCCTGTTCGCACATGCGCTTGAGGTTCGCGATCGTGACGCCGCCCGCCGTCTCGGTGAACACGCCCTCGGTCTCGGCGAGCAGCGTGATGCCCTCGCGGATCTCGTCTTCCGTGCACCATTCGATGTGTCCGCCGGTCTTGCGCGCGACGTGCATCGCGAACATCCCGTCGGCGGGCGACCCAATCGCGAGGGAGCGCGCGATCGTGTTGGGCTTCATCGGCGTGACGGTCTCGGCCCCGTCCTGGAACGCCTGCGCGACCGGCCGGCACCCTTCGGGTTGCGCACCGGACACGCGATACGGCTTGCCGTCGACGGCGCCGATCTTCGTCAGCTCCTGGAACGCCCGGTGGATCTTGGTGAGCAGCGCGCCGCTCGCGATCGGCACGACGACGTGGTCGGGCAGGCGCCAGCCGAGCTGCTCCGCGGTCTCGAACCCGAGCGATTTCGACCCCTCGGCGTAGAACGGCCGCATGTTCACATTGACGAATGCCCACGGCAGCGCCTCGGCGACCTCGGAGCACAAGCGGTTGACGTCGTCGTAGTTGCCCTTCACCGCGACGACCTTCGCGCCGTAGATCTCGGTCGCGAGGATCTTGGCCCGCTCGAGGTCGTCCGGCACGAAGACGTAGGACGGCATGCCGATCTTCGCGGCGTGCGCCGCGGTCGCGTTCGCGAGATTGCCGGTCGACGCGCAGCTGATCGCCTCGAACCCGAACGCGCGCGCCATCGTCGTCGCGACGCTGACGACGCGGTCCTTGAACGAGTTCGACGGGTTGACCGAGTCGTCCTTGATCCACAGGCGCTCGAGCCCGAGGCGCGCCGCGAGGTTGTCGGCCCGCCGCAGCGGCGTGAACCCCGCGCCGAGATCGACCCGCTCGATATCGGGACCGCCGGGAAGCAGCCGCTGATAGCGCCACATGCTTGCGGGGCCGGCCTCCACTTCACGACGGAACGCGGCGCCGTCGATCGCGTCGAGGTCGTATGCGGGCTCGAGCGGGCCGAAGCACTCTTCGCAGATCGTCAGCGGCTCGACGGGATAGCGGGCGTGGCAGATCCGGCACTCGAGCGCGGCCGGCGTTGCGATGGTCGCCGGGGTCACCACGTCGTCGCCCCGGTGTCGGCGGAACCGACGGTTCGCGCGTATTTCGCCAGCGCGCCCTGCGTGTACTTCGGCGCCGGCGCGCTCCACGCGGCTCGGCGCGTCTCCAGCTCGTCGTCATCGACCAGCGCCTCGATCGTCCGGCCGTCGGCGTCGATGCGGATCCGGTCGCCGTCGGCGAGCAACGCGATCGGACCGCCGACCGACGCCTCCGGGGCGATGTGTCCGACGCTGATGCCCTTGGTCGCCCCGCTGAACCGCCCGTCGGTGATCAGCGCGACGTCCTTGCCGAGCCCGGCGCCGGCCACCGCCGCGGTCACGGCGAGCATCTCCGGCATGCCCGGCGATCCCCTCGGGCCCTCGTACCGGATCACGACGACGTCGCCGGCAACGATCAAGCCCGCGGTCAGCGCGTCGAACGCCGCCTGCTCCGAGTCGAAGACACGCGCCGTCCCCTCGAAGACGGTGCCCTCCATGCCGGCGGCCTTGATCACCGCACCGTCGGGAGCGACGTTGCCGCGGAGGATCGCGATGCCGCCCCACGGATGGATCGGCGCGTCGGCCCGGTGCACCACCACACCGTCGGGCGCCTCCGGCTTCGCGTCCGCCAGGTTCTCGGCCTGGGTCTTGCCCGTAACGGTCATGCAGTCGCCGTCCAGCAGCCCGAGGTCGAGCAGCTCCTGCATCACGACCGGCACGCCGCCGACGCGGTCGAGGTCGCTCATCACGAACTTGCCGGCGGGACGCACGTCGACGAGGTGGGGCGTGCGGCGCGACACCCGGTCGAAGTCGTCGAGCGTCAGCTCAACGTGCGCCTCACGGGCGATCGCCAGCAGGTGCAGCACCGCGTTCGTCGAGCCGGCCACCGCCATGACGACGGTGATCGCGTTCTCGAACGCCTCCTTCGTCAGGATCTGGCGCGGGCGGAGGTCGAGCTCGAGCACCTTCGTCGCCGCCAGCCCGCACTCGCGGGCCGCGACCTCCCGCCGGTAGTCGACCGCCGGCGGACTGGCCGAGCCCGGCAGCGACATGCCGAGCGCCTCGCCCACCGCGGCCATCGTGTTCGCGGTGTACATGCCCGCGCACGATCCGGTCGTCGGGCACGCGGCCCGTTCGACCGCGTGCAGCTCGTCGTCGTCGATCGTGCCCTTCGCGTGGGCACCGACCGCCTCGAAGACGTCCTGGATCGTGACGTCCTTCCCGTTGTAGGTACCGGGCAGGATCGTGCCCCCATAGAGGTAGACGCTCGGGAGATCCATCCGAGCCATGGCCATCAACATGCCGGGCTCGGACTTGTCGCACCCCGCGATCCCGACGAGCGCGTCCAGACGCTCCGCGTGCATCACCAGCTCGACCGAGTCGGCGATCAGGTCGCGCGACATCAGCGACGCCTTCATGCCCTCATGGCCCATCGCGATGCCGTCGGACACCGAGATCGTCGTGAACTCGATGGGGACGGCGTCACCTTGCCGGACGCCTTCCTTGGCGAGCGCGGCGAGCTTGTCGAGGTGGTAGTTGCAGGGCGTGACCTCGTTCCACGAAGACGCGACGGCGACCTGCGGCTTGCCGAAGTCGTCCTCGGAGAATCCCACCGCGCGAAGCATCGCCCGAGCGGGGGCGCGCTGGGGACCGTCGGTGACCTCCCAGCTGCGGGGACGGTTCGGCTGGCGCTGACTCATGGGCGCGTCCTCACGGAAGAGACAGGGGCCTCACCGTAGCAACCGGTACCGGCGACCGACTCGCTACGATGCGGCGATGGCTGCGATCGGACGCGTGGACGGGCTCGTGATCGACGGCGCCGACACGATGGCGCTGGCGCGGTTCTGGGCCGCGCTGTTCGACACCGAGATCGCCGCGATCTCGAACGAGGGCGGCGACAACGAGGCGCAGTACGTCGATGTCGCGGGCACCGCCGACGCGCCGTTGCTGCGGTTCCAGCGCGTGCCCGAGGCCAAGGACGTGAAGAACCGGCTCCACCTCGACATCGAGGTGACCGAGCTCGACCCGGCGATCGCCCGCGTCGAGGCGCTCGGCGGCTCGATCATCCGATCGGTCCAGACCGAGTACGGCTACGACTTCGTGATCATGGGTGACCCGGAAGGCAACGAGTTCTGCCTGATCCGGCCGGTCGGCTGACGACGTCGAAGGCGAGCGCGCACGCGAGGTCCGTAGACTCGGGCGCATCCCGACCGATCCATCGGCATCCATGACCTCCATCCCACCCGACCACGGCCGCAGCTGGTGGCTCCGCGAGGCGCTCGCCCAGCCGGAGTTCGCCGGCGACCCCTGCCCGCCGCTCACCGCCGACACGACCGCCGACGTCGTGATCCTCGGCGGGGGCTACACCGGGATGTGGACCGCCTGGTTCCTGAAGGAGCTGGACCCGGGCGTCGACGTGCTCCTGCTCGAGCAGGACATCTGCGGCGGCGGACCGAGCGGACGCAACGGCGGGTTCGTGAACTCCTTCTGGGGTGAGCTGACGAAGCTCTGCGAACGGTTCGGCGACGAGGCCGCGCTCCGCCTGTGCCGCGCGGGCGAGGAGAGCGTGACCGAGATCGGCGCGTTCTGCGACAAGCAAGGGTTCGACGCATGGTTCCGGCCCGACGGCGATCTGAACGCGGCGTCGAGCACCTCGCAGATCGGCGAGTGGGCCGACGACATCATCACCGCCGACCGGCTGCGCCTGGACCACCTCGACGTCCTCACCACCGAGGAGGTTCGGGTGCGGGTCGATTCCCCCGTCCTGCACGGGGGCGTCTATTCGCGATACGGCGGAACGCTGCACCCCGCGAGGCTCGCGCGCGGCCTCCGCAACGCGCTGCTCACCGCCGGCGTCCGTATCCACGAGCACACGCACGTGGCTCGGTTCGGCACCGGCGACCCCGTCATCGCGGAGACGCCGACCGCCCGGGTGACCGCCGGCGCCGGCGTGCTGGCGATGAACGCGTGGGCGCAGCACTGGAAGCGGTTCCGGCGCGCGATCACGGTGCGCGGCTCCTACATCGTGATGACCGACCCCGCGCCCGATCTCCTCGCCGAGCTGGGGTGGACGGACGGGATGGGCTTGTCCGATTATCGGTCGGCCCTGCACTACATCCGCAACACGCCCGACGGACGCATCTCGTTCGGCATCGGGGGCATGCAGCCGGACATCGCGCGCCACATCGACCCGCGCTTCGCGTACGACCAGCCGTCCATCGAGGTTGCGATCGCCGATCTGCACCGTATGTTCCCGACGTTCCGCGACGTCGGCATCGAGGCGGCCTGGGGCGGCCCGATCGACGTCAGCGGTGACCACCTGCCGTTCTTCGGCACGCTCGATCCCGGCACGGTCCACTACGGGCTCGGCTACACCGGCAATGGCGTCGGCCCCGCACACCTCGGCGGTCGGATCCTCGCGCACCGCGCGATCGCGAAGTACGACGACGTGCTCGCGTTGCCGCTCGTGGACCTCGAGCCCCGTCGGTTCCCGCCCGAGCCGGTCCGGTCGGTCGGTGCCGCGGTCGCGAACCGCGCGATCCATCGGCGGGACGAGTCACTGGACGACGAAGAGGATCCGAACCCCTTCGTCGACTTCGTCGCGAAGCTCCCGCGGAGGCTCGGCTACAACCTCGGTCCATGACCGTGCCGCCCCGCCAGGCGCGCGTCTCCTGGTGGATGGAAGAAGCCCGCGCGGCGATGCAGCCCGAGCCGCAACCGCCGCTCGCCGGCGCGACGACGGCCGACGTGGTGATCCTCGGCGGCGGCTACACCGGCCTGTGGACCGCCTGGTTCTTGAAGGAACGCGACCCGGGCCGCGACGTCATGGTCCTCGAGGGCGACGAGCTGTGCGGCAACGGACCGAGCGGACGCAACGGCGGCTTCTGCTCCGGGATGTGGGAGGACCTCGAGGCGCTCGTTCGGTTCTTCGGCGAGGCCGACGCGGTGCGGGTCGCCGAGGCGGCACAGCGGAGCGTCGACGAGATCGAAAGGTGGCTCTACGCGAACGGTGTCGACGCGTGGTTCACGCGCAGCGGACACCTGACGATCGCGACGTCGCCCGCGCAGGACGACGCCTGGGCGTCGCTCGTTGCGGTCGCGGGCCGGCTCGGCGTCGGGGACCGGTTCGTCGGGCTCGACGCGTACGACGTGCAGCAACGGTGCCGGTCGCCAGTGTTCCGGACAGGGCTCCTCCAGCCGGACAACGCGACGCTGCAGCCCGCGCGACTCGTCCTCGGGCTCCGCGCGGCCCTGCTCGAGCGCGGCGTGCGGATCCACGAGTCGTCGCCCGTCGTCCGCTTCCGCGAGGGGCCGCCGGTGGAAGTCGAAACGACGGGCGGCAGCGTTCGCGCCGAGCGCGGCGTGCTCGCGCTCGGCGCATGGTCGGCTTCGCTCCCCGCGTTCCGCCGCTCGATCGTGCCGCGCGGGACCTACATCATCGTCACGGAGCCGGCGCCCGAGCGGCTCGCCGAGATCGGCTGGACAGGCGGCGAGGGGTTGGGCGATTGGCGGACGGCGCTGCACTACTTCCGCACCACGCCGGACGGACGGATCGCGTTCGGCGCCGCCGCGGCGACCGCTGGCGCCGGTGTGGGACTCGGCCCTCGGCTGCGGTACGACGAGGCGTCGATAGTCACGTTAGTTGACGATTTCCGTCGATTCTTTCCGTCGTGGAACGACGTCGCGATCGAGGCCGCGTGGGGCGGCCCGATGGATGTCACGGGCAGACACCTACCCTCGTTCGGGACGCTTCCGGGCGGTGCGATCAACTACGGGGTCGGCTACACCGGAGGCGGCGTGGGTCCATGCCACCTCGGCGGCAAGATCCTCGCGGCGCGGACGCTCGGGGTCGAGGACGAGCACACCACCCTTCCGCTTGTCGACATGCCGATGCTGCGGTTCCCTCCCGAGCCGTTTCTTTCGATCGGGGCCGCCGTGACCCAGCACGCGATCGTGCGCAAGGACGAGGCCGAAGACGTTGGCGTGCAACCCGACGCGGTCACCGACTTCGTCGCACGACTGCCGCGGCGGATGGGGTTCGATCTCGGGCCGTGACAGGTTCGCACAGCGCCGACCGATACCCTCTGGCGATGCGTCTCCGCTTCCCCGCGCTGCTTGTTGCCGTCGTGCTCGTCGTCGGCTCGATGACGGCCACCCTCGCGGACAGCCGAAGCTCGACCCAGCCGCTCGCCGGCGCCTACCCCGTGCACGGGATCGACGTCTCGCACTACCAGGGAACGATCACGTGGCCATCGGTCGCGAGCGACGACGTCCGCTTCGCGATCCTCAAGGCCACGGAGGGACGGAAGTACAGGGACCCCACATTCGCGTACAACGCGTCGGAAGCGGCGCTCGCGGGCGTCCCGATCGGCGCGTATCACGTCTGGACGCCGAGCCGGTCGACCGACGACGCGAAGATGGAGGCGAACCACTTCGTGCACGTGGCGCAGCCCGGCGTGGGCGATGTCCTTCCCGTCCTCGACATGGAGATGAGCCGGATCCCGAACGGGATGCCCATCGACGTGCTCCTCGACTGGGCGCGCGCCTGGCTCAACCGTGTGACGGCGAGGACGGGCGTTCGACCCATGGTGTACGGATCGCAGTATCTGTTCCAGACCACGCTCGGGAACTCGACGTGGTTCGCCGACAACGGCTTCCCGCTGTGGTTCGCGTGGCCACGCACGCCGCTGCCGAAGTCGATGCCGGCGCACGATTGGCAGGGCCACGGCTGGACGTTCTGGCAGTACTCCTGGGAAGGGCGGATCAAGGGCATCCACGGCGACGTCGATCGAGACAAGTTCGTCGGGACGAATCTGCAGACGGCGCTGATCGCGCAGATCACCGCGCAGCCCGGGACCGGCGGTTCGATCTCAGACACGACCGGCAAGATCGCGTGTACGGCGACGCAGACGTGCGTCGCCCTGTATAACCCGAAGGACCCGGTGACGTTCACCGCGACACCGGACGACGGCTACTCGTTCGTCTCCTGGGGCGGCGCGTGTGCCGGCGCCGGCTCCACCCCGACATGCAGCGTGACGACGCTCGGGGCCAAGACCGTGACGGCCACGTTCAGCTACAGCCTCAAGGTGAAGGTCGCCGGCGGCGTTCCAGGCCGCGTGGTCTCGAAGGCTACGGGGATCGACTGCCCGGGCGATTGCACGGCCGCATTCGCGCCCGGCGCAACGGTGGATCTGAACGCGAGCACCGACCAGTTGGCCGGCGTGACCTGGTCGGGCGACTGCAGCGGCACGGATCCGCATGGCTGCACCGTGATCATGGACCAGCCACGCACCGCGATCGCGACCTTCGACGACTTGGGGCCTGCGACGGCGCACCTCGCCACGCCGAACCGCCGAACGGATCCGCTACGTGTCGCGTTCGACGAGCCGGTGCACCGCCTGACGACCGGCAACGTGCTGCTGAAACCCAAGCATGGTCATGCGGCAGCCGCGACGCTGCGCTGCTTCGCCGTCGGCGGCGCACGCACGTCGTGCGCCACCGGGAAGGTTCGGCGGGCGACGCTGCTCCCGAAGGCGCCGCTCGAGCGCGGCAAGAGCTACGTCGCGATCGTCGACCCGGCGGGCGTGGCGCCCATCGTGGACCGGGCACGCAACCCGGTCGTCCTCACCCGCGCGACGTTCTCCGTCTAGCCCGTTTCCCGACCGGTCTCTTGGGCGGAAGCATGGCGCGGCCTAGCCCTTCGTCGCGACGAGCCAAAGCCGCTCCGACGTTTCGCTGAACGGCGCGAGCTCGCCGTCGTAGGCCTGGAACGTCGAGCAGCCACATGCTGCGAGCAGGTCGGTCAGCGCGTCGAGCGAGTACAGCCGGACCGACGTGACCTGTTCCGCTCGCTCGGCACCGCTGGTGAAGGTCCACCTCGTCTCCATGCGTTCGGTGGCCGGGTCGTAGCGCCGCGCCTCCGCGACGTCGAGGCCGCCGACCGACCACGCCGCGTCGGCGACGAACCGGGGCAGCAGCGAGTCGGCCACCAACGTGTCGATCAGGCAGCGGCCGCCCGGGCGCAGCGCGTCGACCAGCGCGCGCGCCTGCCGCTCGTTCCCGTCGTCATCGAAGTACCCGAACGACCCCCAAAGGCACAACGCCGCGTCGAACGATCCCGGCCGCACGACCGGCGTCCGCATGTCAGCCCGGATCGCCGGTACGCCGGCGTCGCGCGCGGCGGTGACGAACCGGCCGGTCGCGTCGATGCCGATCACGTCGTATCCCGCGCTGCGCAGCCGCTTCGCGATCCGGCCGGTCCCACACGGGACATCGAGCACCCGCGCCGGCGCGGCGAAACCGAGCGCGCGGACGACCTGTTCGGCGTCGGCGTCGGCGTCGTCTGCCTCTTCCCACGACAGTTGCACCCGCTGCCAGTGCGGCATCGCGAACAGATCGCGCCACCATTCCACGGCGCGAGGGTAGTGCGGACGACCGATGTCGGTATCGCGAGACGGTGGCATCCTGAACGGCGGTGGCGGCCCGACGACGGCACCGGGGAGGGAACGAGATGCGGATCGGCAAGCAGCTGCTCTTCGGTGCGTGCGTGCTCGCGTTGGTGTGCACGGCGGCGGTGAGCGCGAGCGCTGCGGGCGCCTCGAGCACCGGCGAGCGCACCGCCACGCACGGACGCGGCGGTGTCCTGCCCGTCAAAGGTTCGAGGCCGCGGTACTGGGGCGCGAGCAACTCGGTGCTCGACTACCACGGCGGGCCGGTGATGCACACGAACTCGACGTTCATGATCTATTGGTCGCCGCCGGGCAGCACCTGGCAGAGCGGATACATGAACGCGGTCAACGGGTTCTTCCAGAACGTTGCCGCCGACAGCGGCACGGGCAACAACCCGTACTCCACGCTGTTGCAGTACTACGACACGGCCGGCCACATCGGGTATCGATCGACGTACGCCGGTAGCTACGTCGACCACAGCGCCTTCCCGAAGAACGGTTGCCCGGCGTACGACGCCTACAAGGTGTGCCTCACTGACGGACAGCAGAGAGCGGAGGTTCGCCGGGTCGTCAAGCAGCTGAGCCTGCCGGTCGACGGCACGCACGGATACTTCCTGTACATGCCGAAGAACGTCGGCTCGTGCTTCGACGCGACCGGCTCGGTGTGCGCGTTCTCGTACTACTGCGCGTACCACGGCTTCGATCAGCGGCTCCTGTACGCGAGCATCCCGTACGCGGCGACGGACCACCGCGGGTGCGGCGTCGACAACGGGCCGAACGCGAACGACGCCGACGACACGATCGACGGGGCGAGCCACGAGCACCGGGAGATGATCGACGACCCGCACCTGAGCGCGTGGTGGGACAACAAGGGCTATGAGAGCTCGGACAAGTGCGCGTACATCTGGGGACCGACAACGCAGACGTCGGTCGGCCAGTACAACCAGACCATCAACGGCCATCGCTACTTGCTTCAGGAGGAGTGGTCGAACGCGACCAAGAGCTGCGTGCAACGCGGCGTCTAGCGCGACCTCGGCGCGACGGGCGGGGCATCCGGTGCCCCGCCCGCGGCCGTTCTAGCCCGTGGCGATAAGGGCGACGCCGACGAACGCCATGGCAACGCCGACCCACTGCGACCCGGTGAGCCGCTCCTTCAGCACGGTCCACGCGAGCAGCACCGTCGCGACCGGGTACAGCGCGCCGACAACCGAGATCAGCGCGAGCAATCCCGTTTGACCCGCGAGTGCAAAGGTCACGTTCGCCAGGTTGTCGAGCAAGCCCACGCCGACCATCGTCGCGGTGTCGCCTCGTGAGGGATGCCGGCCTCGCCACCCGCGCGTGATCAGCACCGCGACCAGGAACACCGGCACCGAGACGAGGCGCAGAGTGAACACCGCCCACGGGGCGCTCTCCTTGCCGGCCTCGTTCAGGAACGTGACGAGAAGCCCGAGGAAGACCGCGGCCACGACGCCGTACACGACGCCTCGGATCCGCGGCGCGGTCGCGTCCGCGTCGGCCGCCGTTTCGCGCGAGGCGAGCACCACACCGATAACGCCCACGGCGATGCCCGCGATCTGGATGGCGCTCGGGCGGTCCCCGCGCACGAAGCCGACGGTGACGGGCACGACGACTTCGAGCGCCGTGATCGGCGCGACGACGCTCATGGGCCCGACCGCGAGCCCTTGATAGAGCGAGCCAAGGCCGATCACTGCGCACACCCCGGCCGCGACGCCGAACCACAGGCCGTGCGCGTCGGGCATCGGCGACCCGCCGATCACGATGAACGATCCGGTGAGCACCAGGCCCGCCGTCTGCGAGACGACGCCGACGAGCAAGATCCCGAACCGGCGGGTGGTCAGCCCGCCGAAGAAGTCCGCCGTTCCCCACGAAAGCGCGGAGAACAGCGCCAGCCCGAGGGCGCCCATGCGACCGGGTCAGACGAGCGGGTCAGACGACCCGCACGCCGTCCTTCCACACCTGCTCGATGCGGTCCTTCAAGGTCTCGAACGCGAACGGGTCGCCGTCGACCACGACGACGTCCGCGATCTTGCCCGGCTCGAGCGAGCCGAGCTTGTCCTGCCAGCCCATGAGCTCCGCCGCCGAGAGCGTCCCCGCATGCAGCGCCTGTTCCGGCGAGAACCCGTTGTTCGCCATGTGGGTGAGCTCGTTCAGGTTCCAGCCGTGTGGGAACACCGCGGCGTCGGTGCCGAGCGCGACCTTCAATCCGGCTTGGGCGGCGAGCTTCATCGCGTCGAACTCCGGCCGGCCGAGCCCCGCGAACTTCGCACGGATCTCCGGGGCGAGCTTCTCGTCGTTCGCGAGCTCCTCCGTGGTATCGCCCGACGTGATCGTCGGGACGAGCCAGGTGCCGCGCTCGAGCATGAGCTCCGCCGACTCCTGATCGAGGAAGGTGCCGTGCTCGATCGAGCGCACGCCGGCGCGCACCGCGCGTTTGATCCCCTCAGGTCCATGCGCGTGCGACATCACCCATCGGCCGAGGTCACCCGCGGTCGACACGATCATGTCGAGCTCGTCCTGGGCGAAGTGCGGGTGCATCGGGTCGTCGGCCGGCGAGAAGAACCCGCCACTCGAGGCGATCTTGATCACGTCCGCGCCGGCACGGATGACCTCGCGCACCTTTTCGCGCACGCCGTCGACGCCGTCGCACACGCCGCTCGGGAAACCGGGGTACGGCTGCCACCCGGCCGAGATGCCGCCGCTGGGGAGCACCTCGTCGTTGTGCCCGCCGGTCTGGCTGAGCATCGTGATCGACACCTGCATGCGCGGGCCGACGAGCACGCCGTCGTCGACCGCCCGCCGCAGACCCGCATCCGCACCGCCCGCGTCCCGTACCGACGTGATCCCGAGCCGCACGGTCGTCGTGAGGTTCTTGGGCGTCTGATAGAAGCCGTAGCTGAACGGGCGGTGCTGCACCGTGAGCTCGTCGTCCTCGTACGTGCCGGTCAGGTGCACGTGACAGTCGAAGAGCCCCGGGAGCAGGGCCTTGCCGGCGCAGTCGATCCCGTCGTCGCCGTCGAGCCCGGAGCCCACTGCGGCGATGCTGCCGTCCTCGATCACGACGTCGGCGTCGGCGAGCGGCGCCATCGTCCCGTCGAAGACCTTCCCTCCGTGGAACACCGTTCTCATCGCAGCACCTTTCCGTCATCGACCACCAAGGCGCCGTCCTTCCAGACCTGGCGCACGCGGGTGCGGAACGTGGCGACCTCGAGTGGATCGCCTTCGAGGAGCACCAGATCGGCTCGCTTGCCGGGCTCGAGCGTACCGAGCTCCTCACCGAGGCCCATCAGCTCCGCGGCGCTGCTCGTCGTCGCGACGAGCGCCTGCTGCGGCGACATCCCGCAGTGGACGAGCCGCTCGAGCTCGCGCAGGTTGGCGCCGTGCGGCGCGACGCCGCTGTCGGTGCCCATCGCGACCTTGACCCCGGCCGTGATCGCCCGGCTCACGTTGCGTTGGTGCACCTCGACGACGGCCTTCGCCTTCTCGACCGTGGACGCGGGGAGCGACGCGCCGGCGTCGACCGCGTCGAGCACACCGAGCGGCGCGACGAGCGTCGGCACCAGCCACGTCCCTCGCTGGAGCATCAGCTCGATGCCCTCGTCGTCGAGATAGATGCCGTGCTCGATCGAGCGGATGCCGGCGCGCACGGCGTTCTTGATGCCGTCGGCGCCCTGTGCGTGCGCCATCACGTAGATCCCCGCGGCGGTCGCCTCCGCGACCATCTCCTCCAACTCGTCCGGACGGAAGTGTGGATGGCGCGGATCGTCGGTCGGCGACAGCACGCCGCCGGAGGTGGCGACCTTGATCACGTCTGCGCCGGCGCGGATCATCTCGCGGACCTTGCGTCGGACTTGATCCCGCCCATCGACGAGGCCGCTCGGACTTCCCGGCCACTCCAGATCGAGGTCGACGCCGCTGCGGAGCCACCCGTCGGCATGGCCACCGGTCTGCGACAACATATTCACGCTGATCTGCATGCGGGGGCCGGCGATCACGCCGTCGTCCACCGCCTTCTTGATGCCGGCGTCGGCGCCCGCCGCGTCACGGACGGTGGTGATGCCCGTCGCGAGCGTCGCCTCGAGGTTCCGCATCGCGTCGTAGAACTTGAACGAGAACGGCGTGACGAGCTCCTCGACCCAGTCGAGCGTCGAGAAGATCACGTGCGTGTGCGTGTCGAACAGCCCAGGGAGCACCGTCCGACCGGTGCAGTCGACGCGCTCGTCGCCGTCGAGCCCGGTCCCGAGCTCCACGATCCGGCCGTCCTCGACGACGACATCGGCGTCGGCGATCGCCGCCATCGTGCCGTCGAACACCATCCCGCCGTGGAACAGGGTCCTCGTCACGCGGCTCCCCTCTGGTCGAACCGAGCCGCACGGTACCGCTCGACGGAAGACCCGACCAGCCGGCTCACGGCCGCCGGTCACGCACGCCTATGCTCCCCGCACGACGCCCGGGGGTGATGATGGAACTTACGCTTCGCGAGGACGACGCCGCGTTGCAAGCCGATGCGCGGCGGTTCGCCGACGAGGTGCTTCAGCCGTTGGAGCTCGAATGCGAGGAGCACGACGGCCTCACGCCGGAGAGCGCCGCGGCGGCGAAGCAGGCCGTCCTCGACGACGGGTTCGCCGCGATCAACCACACCGTCGAGAACGGCGGCCGAGGCCTCGACACGTTCCAAGTGATGCTCATCGAGGAGCAATGGGGCCGCGTCACGAATGCCCTGTGGGACGTCCCGTGGCGGCCATCGATCCCGCTGGCAGCCGGAACGCCGGAACAGAAGGAGCGGTTCCTGCTGCCCGCCTGCCGCGGTGAACGACGCGACGCGTACGCGATCACAGAGGCGGGCGCCGGCTCCGACGTCACGATGGTCGCGGCCACCGCGCGTCGCGACGGCGACGCCTGGGTGCTCGACGGCGAGAAGTGGCACGTGACGAGCGGCGACGTCGCCGACTTCTTCCTGGTGCACGCGCACGTCGACGGCGACCCTGCGAAGGCCACCGTGTTCCTCGTCGACAAGGACACGCCGGGCGTGCGGCTCGTACGGACGCCGAAGTACACCCACACGTTCGTGTTCGAACATCCGATCTTCGCGTTCGACGGCGTCCGGGTCACCGATGACCGCGTGCTCGGCGACGTCGGCGAGGGGTTCGAGCTGACGAAGGACTGGTTCGTCGAAGAGCGGCTGATGATCGGCGCCCGCACGGTTGGGGCGTCGCAGCGCTGCCTCGACGAGTCGCTCGCGTTCGCGACCGGACGGCGCCAGTTCGGCGAGGCGATCGCCGACTTCCAGGCGATCGGGACGATGCTCGCCGACATGGCCGTTGAGATCATGGCCGCGAAGTCGCTGCTCTATCGGGTGTGCTGGCAGGCAGCCCGAGGTGGCATCGACCGCAAGCAGCTTCACGCCGAGGCCAGCGCGGTCAAGCTCTTCTGTTCCGAGACCGCCGGGCGCGTGGCCGACCGGGCCGTGCAGATCTTCGGGGGCCGCGGCTACATGCGCGAGTACGCGGTCGAGCGCCACTGGCGCGAGCTCCGCGTGGACCGCATCTGGGAGGGAACCAGCGAGATCCAGCGGCTCGTCGTCACCAATGAGCTGCGCAAGCGCGGGACACGCGCGTACACGGACTGGCCGGGCGGGATCTAGCCGCCGATCGGATTCGGCACGTGACGCTCGATCAGGTGCAGGGCGTTCAGCACCGGGTAGGACAGCGCGACGATGCCGAGGATGATCGACAGGATCGTCGATGAGGCGCCGCGGCCGCCCAGACCGCCGATGATCCCGAGGACCACGGCGATCCCACCGAACACGATCGCGAGCGTGCCGAGCTGATCGGCGAGCTGGCCACCGTGCACCATCTGGGCCGAGTACGAACCGAGGATCGTCGAGTCCGGGTTGAAGTGGTACAGCCAGAGCAACACGGAGAACCCGGCGCCGATCGCGCCGACCACCGCGCCCACGACGCCGAGCGGGTTCGAGGTCTTGCCGCTGCTGCCGAACATGCCCGCCACGGGCCGATGATGCCCGACGGCGATCAGTCGGGCAAGCGTGCGGCGTCTCGGAGAAGGGCCATCGGGGCCCTGCGCGGGATCACGATGGCGGCGAGACCCGCGACGGCGAGGAAGCACATGCCGATCACGAGCAGTGCGCCCGACGGGTTCACGCCGACGCCGATCGCCGCCACGATCGCGGCTCCGACCACGTAGGCCCCATCCGAGCCGGACTCGACGGTCGCGAAAACGCGGCCCCGGAAGCGCTCGGGCGTGCCGACCTGGAGCATCGTCTCGTACGTCACGTTCACGCACCCGCCGGCGAGGCCGTTGCACGCCCATGCCACCATGACCAGCGGCACCATCGAGGTCTGCGAAACGATGACGACGGCGACGCTGACGACCAGCAGCGACCCGACCAGCAGGCTCCATCCACGGATCCGCCCCGAGAGCCACGGCGTGATCAGGGAGCCGGCCACCATCCCGACGCCGAAGGCAGCCGTCATGCCACCGAGGATCGCCGCCCGAGCCGCGTCGTCGCCGCCGGGCGACAGGACGTCGCGCACGAGCGCGACCTGGAACGCCCCTTGCCCGGCCAGGAGGAGCAGCACCGACGCCATCACGATCGCGATGCCGCGCGCGAGGGGCGTATCGAGCAGGTAGCGAACCCCTTCGCGCAAGTCTGCTAGCGGCGTGAACCGCTCATCGCCGGTGCGCGTCCGCTTCGGCAGCCGGAGGCCCAGGAGCAGGAGCGCCGACACGGCGAACGATGCGGCGTTCAGCGCGAAGGCGCCTTTCGTTCCGGCCGCTACGACGAGTCCCGCACCGAGCGCCGGACCCACCATGATCGCGAGGTGGAAGGTGCTGGTGAGGAATCCGTTCGCGACGACGAGCGAGTCCTCATCCACGAGATCGGGGACGGTCGCCATCATCGCCGGATGGAACAACGATCGGAAGGTACCGAGCGTCGCCGCGACGGCCACGACGTGGAGCCAGCTCGGACTCGAACCAAGGATGAGCGTCGCGACGGCCAGGCACCGGGCGAGGTCGGCCACGATCATGATCGTCCGCCGAGGGAAGCGGTCCACGATGGGTCCTGCCACCGTGAGCCCGACCACGGCAGACATCAATCCTTCGACCCCGAGGAAGAGCGCGGTCGCGCGCACCAACTGGTGACTGTCGAGCGTCGCCGTGAAGCCGATCTCCACGGCGATCAGGTACGCCCAGTCGCCGAGGTTCGAGATGATCTGGGCGATCCACAGTCGCAGGAAGCGCGGGTTCTTGAGCAGCCGTCGAGCGCGTGCCCCGCCTTGGGCGCGCACGCTCCAGTCCCCGTCAGAGAGCAGATCCGGCGGTCCCATCCTGTAGTTGTCGGCAGCTCAGGTCCCACGCTTACGGGACGCCGGAATGGGGGGTGCTTCCTGGGCCGGTCGCGCGGCGCGGCTCGCCGGACCTAGGCCGCAGGGCGCAGCGCCGCGGCTGCGTTCCGGATGTCGGATGGCCCCGTGCCGCAGCAACCGCCGATCAGCCGGGCGCCGCGGGCTCGAAGTTCGACCGCGAGTGCACCGAGGCCCCGGGGAAGATCATCACCCGTCCAGCGCTTGGCTCGTGCGTCCCAGACCCCGCCTCGATTGGGGTAGACAACGACATCGGTGTTGCCCCGGGTCGCCGCGATCTCGACCAACCGGGGGACCGCCGTGGGCGACGTGCAATTGGCGCCCACCGCGACCACCGCTGCGTGATCCGCGACGAGGTCCACCGCGTCCTCGAACGGCGTGCCGTCGTTCAGGTGACCGCCGTCCTGACACGAGAACGAGATCCACGCCGGCGTGTCTGAAAGCGTGTCGAGGACCCGGAGGAGCGCCTCCGCCTCGACCATCGACGGGATCGTCTCGATGGCCAGCACGTCAGGCCCGGCCGCCGCGAGGGCTTCGGCCCGCGGTCCGTGAAAGTCGCGCAAGCTCGAACGAGCGGTGTCCTGGTCGTCGAAGCCGTAGTCACCGGTGTACTCGGCGCCGTTGGCGAGCACGGCGCCGTAGGGGCCGACGGAGGCCGCGACCAGCGCCCGTCCCGCCGCTCCCTCCCGCGCGAGCTCAACGCTGCGTTCGAGCAACGCCGCTGCTGCGGGGCGATCGAGACCCCGCCGCTCGAGCCCCTCGAAGCTCGCCTGATAGCTCGCCCCGATCACCACGTCGGCGCCCTCCTCGACGTACGAGCGATGGACGTCGACGATCAGGCCGGGATCGTCGAGCAGCAACCGTGCCGACCAAAGGTCGTCCGACAGATCGGCGCCGCGGGCTTCGAGCTCGGTCGCGAGTCCTCCGTCCAGCACGACGACGTCCGGGAACGCAGCGAACGGGTCGGTCGCACTCACGAACCAACGGTACCCGTGACCGCATCGTCCGACGGGGGTTGTTCTATGCGGTCGATCCGCCAGTCTCCGTCGATGTCCTGAAGGCGGTAAGCGGCAGGCATCGGCTCGCGGAGCGCCTCCTCGACCGTGAACGTGTGACCAACGCTCCAGCGCAGGATGCTGATCCATCCGCCGTGCGTGCCGGCGACGGCGACACCACCGGCCGTCGCGCCGGCGATCTCGCCTAACGCACGGACCACGCGAGCGAGCACCTCGTCGGTCGATTCGCCGCCCGGAAGCGAGAACGTCGGTTCTTCGCGGGCGCGCTCCAGCGCGTCGCGGAATGCGTCGGGCGGAAGCGACCCCTTCGAGATGCGCCGTTCTCGCAAGTCGGGATGGATCCGTACGTTGACCCGATGGCGGTCGGCGACGAGGCGCACCGTGTCGATCGCTCGGCGATACGGACTGGAGAACACCGCCGAGACAGGTTCGTCCATGAGTTGCTCGGCGAGCCGCTCGGCGGCGAGCCGGCCGTCCGACGACAACGGCCGCTCGTCGTCCTCGACCAGAGACATCCCCTCGGTGGCATCGACCGGTCGCGCGTGTCGGATCAGGATGATCGCCTCGGCCGCCACGCGAGAAGCGTAGCGACCGACCGGTCAGTCGCGCGGCAGTTCGACGAGGGCGTCGACGGCGACGCACCCCTTCGGCCCGACGATGACCGGGTTCACGTCGAGCGCCGCGATGAGCTCGCCGAGATCGGACGCCAGGACCGACAGCCGCACGATCGCGTTGGCGAGCGCATCGACATCGGCGCGGTCCGCGCCGCGCACGCCGTCGAGGATCGGGCGGACCGCCAGGCGATCGAGCAGCCGGCGGGCGCCGGCGGTATCGAGCGGTGGCAGCGCGAGCGCCCGGTCGTGCAGCACCTCGACCAGCACGCCGCCGGCGCCGACGAGCACGAGCGGTCCGAACGTGGGATCGGTGACGACGCCGAGCGCCATCTCGATGCCCGGCGGGACCATCGCCGCAACGGTGACCTCGCCACCCAGCCGCCCGCTGACGTCGTCGTACGCGGTCCGGACGGTGTCCTCGTCCTCGAGCCCACCGCGAACACCATCGACGTCGGACTTGTGCTTGATCCCGGGAGCCGCCGTTTTCAGCACGACGGGGTATCCGATCGCGGTGGCCGCCTCGACGGCCGACTGCGGGTTGGATGCGGGCCGAGCTGCCGCCGTTTCGAGCCCGTACTCAGCGAGCAAGGCGAGCCCGTCGAGCTCGGACAACGGCGCCCCTGTTGAGAGCCGGTCCCGCCATCGCGCTCGCACCGCGTGGTCCACGGGGACGGCGGCGTCGAGCGGCGGCCGAGCGCGGAACTCGGCATCTGCGAGGAGATGCCCGAGCGCTCGAAGGCCGTTCTCGGTTCCCTCCAGGACGGGAACGCCGGCGTCGCGCAGCATCCGGATCTCGTGCTGCGTCACCGCGCTCGCGAGGTTCGACAGGACGCAGAACGGTTGTGCCGTCCCGTCGGATGCCTCACGGGCGAGCAGCAGGTACCCCTCGTCGTACGGCTCGCCCTGCAGCGTCATATCGACGCAGAACACGCTCGCGCTCACGGCCGGGTCGTCGGCGAACGCGGCGAACGCCTCGCGGAAGATCCGGTCGCCGTCGATACCGGTCCCCCATGCGTCGAGCGGGTTCGATGACTCCATCCCCGGGTCGAGCGTGTCGGCGATCCGCGCGATCGTCGCGTCGCTCACCGACGCGAACGGGACCCCGAGATCGCCGGCCAGGTCGACGAACATCGCGCGCTCCCCGCCGCTGTCGTGGACGCTCGCGATGCCGTCGCCGCGCCGCACCCGCCGCGGAGAGCAGAACAGCTCGATCGTGTCGGCGAGCTCGTCGAGCGAGCGCATCTCATGCACGCCGTGCGCGTCGAACAGGGCCTCGTAGGCGCCGTGCTCACCGGCGAGCGCGCCCGAGTGCGCCGTCACCATCGCCCGGCTCGCCGCCGTTCGCCCCACCTTAAGCGCAAGGACCGCGACGTCGCGTTCGGCGGCGCGCGCCAGCATCGCGACGAACCCCTCGGGGTCGCGCACCGTCTCGAGCAGCAACGCGAGCACGCGCGTCTCGTCCTGCTCGAGCGCGAAGGCCATGTAGTCGGCCATCGTCGAGACGACCTCCTGGCCGCTCGACACCAGCAGGTTGAACCCGAGCCCACGGTCGCTGAAAGCGAGCGCCGAGAACGCCGACCCGCTGTGCGACAGGAACGTGACCGGGCCTCGCCTGATGACCTCCGGCGTGAGGAACCCCGTCGCCCGGACGCGCGACGCCTGGTTCATGAAGCCCATGCCGTTGCCGCCGCACATAGCCATCCCGTGCTTGAGCGCGATCGCGCGCAGGCGCGTGCGCAGGTCTGGCCCGTCGGACGGCGCCTCGTACAGGGACGAGAACGTCACGGCGCTGCGCGCTCCCGACGCAGCGGCATCGCGGAGCGCCTGCTCGACCCGCTGGTTCGCAACGCCCAGGATCACGAGGTCCACCGGCTCGGGCACCTCGCCGATCGACGGGTAGCACCGCAGCCCCGCCACCTCGTCGTATCCGGGGTTGACCGGGTAGATGGAGCCCTCGAATCCCCCGCGCTGGAGCTCGGCCATCATCGACTCGCCGAGCGAGCCCGCCTTGACCGATGCGCCGACGACAGCGATCGAGCGCGGCTCGAGCATCCGGCGGACCGCCGGCAGTACTTCGTCGGGCCGGGTCACGCCTACTTCTTCCCTAGAGCGTGGTCCTTCTTCGCCATGTTGAAGGCTTGCCAGCCGGGGATCCCGTTCACGCCGCCACCAGCGTGGGTCGCGCTCGACCCGTGGTACAGCCCGCGCAGCGGCGTGCGGTAGTCCGAGTAGCCGATCGCCGGCCGCATATGGAACAGCTGATCCACCGACAGCTCCCCGTGGAAGATGTTGCCGCCGATCAGGCCGAGGTCCTGCTCCATGTCGTACGGACCGATCACCTGATAGTCGATGATCGAGCTCTTGAAGTTCGGCGCGAGCTGGTCGTAGAGGTCGAAGATCCGCTTCGCGTAGGCGTCGAGCTCGTCACGGTGCGGCTCGGTGTTCCAGTCGTCGGGCACCCACTGCGTGAACATCGAGAACACGTGCGTGCCCTCTGGCGCGAGCTTCTTGTCCAGCGTCGTCGGGATCGTGCCGTCGACGAACGGCGCCGTGGAGCCCTTGCGCCCCATGTGCGCGTCCTGGAACGCCTCCTCCGCGTATTGCGGCGAGAAGCAGAGCTCGACCGACCCCGTGTGGTGCGGCTGCATGTCGGTGCCGGGCAGCGCGACGAAGTCCGGAAGCTCGCTGATCGCGACGTTGATCTTGACGACGCCGCTGCGCGTCTTCCAGCGCTCGATGTCCCAGACGAAGTCCGCGGGCAGCTCGTGGCGCTCGATCATGTCGAGGAACGCGATCTTCGGGTGGACGGTCGTGACGAGCACCGGCGCGCGAAGCTCGGTGCCGTCCTCGAGAGCGACGCCGACCGCGCGGCCGCCGCGCACGATGATCTGCTTCACGCGCGCGTCGGTCCGGATCTCGGCGCCGAACGCCTCGGCCGACTTGCGGATCGAGTCGCTGACCGCACCCATCCCGCCCTGCTGGAAGCCCCACGATCCGAGGTGCCCATCGCCGACGTCACCGATCGAGTGGTGGAGCATCACGTATGCGGTGCCCGGCTCGTCCGGGCCCGCCCACGTCCCGATCACGCCGTTGACGGTGAGCATCGCCTTGATGGCGTCGGACTCGAACCAGTCGTTCAGCAGGTCGCTGACCGACATCGTGAACAGTCGGGTGACGTCGCCGACGCCGCGCTCGCCGAGCTTCCGCATCTTCCATGCCTGCTGCAGCGTCGCGAGCAGGTCACCCGGCTTCATCGAGCCGACGTGGGGCGGCACCTGCAGCAGCAACGGCCCGAGCACGTCGGACACGCCGGCCAGCCAGGCCTCCCACTTCGGCAGGGTGTCGGCGTCGCGCTTAGAGAACTGCGCGATCGAGTCGTAGCTCTTCTGGTGGTCGTCGGCGTAGACCGTGATCGCGCGGCCGTCGGGGAAGGCCTGGAAGTAGGGCCCGAACGGGGTGACGTCGTAGCCGAACTGTTTGAGCTTGAGCTCGCGGATGATCGTGGGCGGCATCAGCGACATCACGTAGGAATAGGTCGTGACGTTGATGTCGGGATGATCGGCGAAGGGAGCGCTCGTGTCGGCGGCGCCACCGGTCTTGTTCCGAGCCTCAAGGACGACGGTGCGCGCGCCCTCGCGTGCGAAGTACGCGCCGGCGGTGAGGCCGTTGTGGCCGCCGCCGATGATGATCGCGTCGTAGACGTTCGAAGCCATGCAGGATCGATCCTTCCGTTCGGGTCGGCCCGTATCATGGACCTTGACTGAATAATGAGTCAAATCTGATCGGGGGCCTTCGGCGGATTTGACTGTGCAGGTCAGAAGCGTATGGTGCCTTGAACGGCGGGTCAGACCAAGCCCGTTCGAGAGGCGCTCATTTAGATACCGTTCAGGAGCCCGATGGCCACCAAGACCCGCAAACCGCAGCGTGACCGCCACCAGGAAATCTTGGAGGCCGCGTCGCGCGTGATCACCGACCGGGGCCTGGCCGAAACGCGGATCCAGGACATCGCCGAGGCGTGCGGCGTCTCCCCCGGCCTGATCCTCTACTACTTCGAGTCTAAGGACCGGCTGCTGGTCGAAGCGCTCACGTTCACGAGCGATCAGTTCTATCTGCGGACGGCGCGAGAGCTTCGAAAGATGCCGTCGGCCCGCGACCGGCTGATCCGCGTGATCGAGCTGTCGGTCCCAGGGCTTCTGCCCGAGTACGACCTGCTCGACGAATGGGCGTTGTGGTTGGAGATCTGGGTTCGGGCGCTCCGCGACCCGGACCTCGCCAAGGAGCGCGAGGTGTTGGACCGCCGGTGGGTGCAGACCATCGCGGAGATGATCCGCTACGGCCGACAGACCGACGAGTTTCCGACCGACGGTCGCGACGCCGATGACCTCGCGATGCAGTTCAGCGCGATGACCGACGGCCTCGCGATCCAGGTACTGCTCAACGACACGGTCATGACACCGCAGCGCATGTACGACATCTGCTTGGACGTCGCCGAGCGTCTGATCGGCTTCGACGGCAACGTCTCTTCCTGACTCGTTCGATCGACCCGCGCGCCCGAGCGACGTCGAGCGCTCGCGGTTCTGCGGGCACGTGGTGTGCCCTCCCGAACGTGTAGAACGGTTCGAGGACTCGAGTGGCTCCGCGGCGGCCGTCCCGACGCGCGCCGGGCGGGCTTCGGCCCGGCAAGTCAGACGCGTAGGCGGACGCCTTTCGGGTCGTAGAACGGCTCGCGGCTGATCGTCGCGCGCACCTTGGTGCCCCGGATCTCGACCGACACGGGCAGATCGGTCGTCATCACGCCGCGGATCCATGCCAGCCCGACGGCGGCCCCCAGGTGGTGCCCGTACGCGCCGCTCGTCACGTAGCCGATGCGGTCGCTACCCATCACCACGGGTTCGCCGTGCCAGAGCATCGCGGCCGGGTCGTCGAGCTTCACGCTGACGAGCTCTCGGTCGCGGCGCTCGTCCTTCAGCTTCGCGAGCGCCTCCTTGCCGACGAAGTCCAGCTTGTCGCCGCGCACCGCGAACCCAAGGCCGACGGCGTACGGGTCATCCAGCGCCCCGATGTCGTGACCCCACGACCGGAACCCGCGCTCGAGCCGCAATCCGTCGAACGCGAACGCGCCCGCCATCCGGATCTCGTGCGCCCGGCCGGCGTCGACGACCTTGTCGAACACGTCGGCGGCGAACTCGGTCGGCACGAGCAGCTCCCAACCGAGCTCGCCGGTGAACGACACACGCAACGCGATCGCCTTCGCCCACGCGAGATCGATCTCGCGTGCCGACAGGAACGGGAACGCGCCGTTCGACAGCTCCTGATCGGTCAACGCGCCGAGCACGGAGCGCGTCTTAGGCCCGGCGACGTGCAACGTCGCGAACGCGCTCGTAACGTCGGTCAGCGCGGCGCCAGGCGGCAGACCGTTGCGCAGCAGCATCTCGGTCCGCCGCTGGTACAGCGTCGGCGCAAGCACAAGGAACCGGTCCTCGGCCAGACGCGTCACCGTCGGGTCCATCTCGATGCCGCCGCGCTCGTTGCACAGCAGCGTGTACACGACGCGGCCGACGGCGACGTCGATGTCCGACGTGCACAACCGTTGGAGGCCGGCCACCGCATCGGGTCCTTGGACGAGGAACTTCGCGTACGTCGAGAGGTCGAACAGCGCGACGCCGGTCCGGGCCGCCCGCATCTCCTCGCCGACCGGCGCGAACCACGACGGCCGGTCGAAGTCGTAGTTCCACGACGGTTCTTCGGACGCGCCCGGCTCGAACCAGGCAGCGCGCTCCCACCCGGCGGCCTCACCGATCGCAGCGCCCGCCTCGCGCAGCTGTGGCAGGAACGGCGTCCGGCGCACGCCGCGGCCGTAGTCCGGCTGCAAGGACGGCCAGTGCATGGCATAGAGCCGGCCGAGGGTCTCGTGCGTCTTCTCATGGAGCCACGCGCGGTTGTTGGCCCAGTCGCCGGTCCGCGCGATGTCGACCCCGGTCAGGTCCATCGTCGGGTGGCCCTCGACGATCCACTCGGCGAGCGCCTTGCCCACGCCCGGGCCGTAGATGATCCCTTGCGAATTGAGGCCGGCCGCGACGAACAACCGGCGCACCTCTGGGAACTCGCCGACGTGCATGTTCCCGTCGGGCGAGAAGCTCTCCGGAGCGCGCAGGTAGTGCTGGAAACCGACCGTGTGCAGCACGGGGAGCCGCTCGCGTGCGGCGGCGAGCACCGGACCGAGGTGCTCCCAGTCCTCGCCGAACTCGACGAACCCGTCGGTCGGCACGTCCTTCGGCGCCTTCGGCTTTCCCTTCGGTTCGAAGGCGCCGACGACGAGGTGCCCGGCGTGATGCCGCACATAGAGGTAGCCGTCGAGGTCGCGCAGGATCGGGAATCGCTCGTCGGCGCCGGGCACCGTGTCGGTCATCACCCACACGTGCTCCGCCGGATACAGGGCGACCGATGTGCCGGCCAGCCGCGCCAGCTCCGATGTCCAGAGCCCACTCGCCAGCACGACCGTCTCGGCGTCGATGACGCCCTTGTTCGTCTCGACGCCGGTCACGGCGCCGCCTTGCATCCGGAACCCCGTGACGGTCACCCCGAAGGCGAACACCGCCCCGCGGTCGTGCGCACCCTTGGCAAGCGACAGCGCCGCCTCCCCCGGGTTCACCGTCGCGTCGGTGGGCGTCACGGTTGCGCCGGCGAGGTCATCGACGTGCGCGATCGGCCACCAGTCGAGCACCTGCTTCGGCTCGAGCACGCGGCATTCGACGCCGGATTCGCGATGCATGTCCGCGGCCGCGCGCAGCTCCTGCATCCGGCCCGGCGTCCGCGCGACGGTCAGCGACCCCACGCGCCGGAACCCAGTATCGACGCCCGTCTCGTCGGGGAGCGCTTCGTAGGTCGCCGTGTTGATGCGGGACAGCTGAGTGAGCGCGTGGGTGCCACGCACCTGCGAGACCAATCCCGCCGCGTGCCAGGTGGTGCCCGCCGTGAGTCGCACGCGCTCGAGGACCACGACGTCGGTGATCCCGAGCTTCGTCAGGTGGTACGCGATCGACGATCCGATGATGCCTCCGCCGACGATCACGACCTGCGCCCGGGCGGGCGGCTCGGGAACCGGCTCCAGGATGGAGCTGTCGATGTCGCGGTTCGCCAGGTGCTCGGGGGACGTCATCGCCCCCGAAGGATAGCGACAGCGCTTGACGCGCAGTACGACCCAGTGTTCCATCGGGCGCCATGTCGCCCGCCCCCAGACCGACCCGCGTCATGCTCCTCGAGACGAACCTCGACGACGAGCTGGACTCGGTGCGAAGCGAGATCCGGTTCCTGCGCGAGCTCCTGGGCAACTTCGACGGGATCGAGCTGGTCGCCAAGGAGGTGCACTCGCGCGCGGATCTCGAGAAGTTCCTCGACATCGCGCGCACGCGGCGGTTCGGCACCATCCACATCGTGTCGCACGGACTGGCACAGGCGCGGGAGTGGGACATCATCCTCACCCGCGACGAACCGGTGAACCTCCGCCGACGCGAGAACATGGCGCTGTTCCGCGACCTGAAGGCCGACGCGCTCTTCCTGTCGTGTTGCTGGCTCGGCCAGGACCGCAAGATGCTCCGCGACCTGCTGCGGAAGTCCGGCGCGAAGGCCGTGTTCGGCTACACCGACGTCGTCACGGACTACCAGGCCTTCCTCGTGGAGGCGCTGTATTACCACCTCGCGTACGGCACCAAGGCCCGGATCAGGTACGACGAGATGGCGGAGATCCTCCGGTTCACGGTGGACTACCTCCACATCGATCCGGACCCTGACGCGTTGACCGAGCCGCTGCTCGTCGTCGAGACGACCGACTGACGGACGTTAGGTGGCGAGCGCGTCGCGGAAGATCGCGGCGAGCGCCGCGCCGTTCGTGCCATCCGGGTCCTTGTCCGGGTTGTAGCAACCGACCGAGATCCCGACGAGTGACGGCGAGCTGAGCAGCGGACGCAGGAGGTCGCCGAGCTCGGCAAGCTGGAGGCCGCCGGGCATCAGGTAGTCGGTCGCGGGGAACGCCGTCTCGTCGAGCACGTCGACGTCGAGATGGACCCAGTATCGACCGGCGGCGGCGTCAGCGGTCGCCCTGCCGACACTCTCGGCGCCGGCAGCACGGATGGCGTCGGCGTCCGTGAAGGAAAGCCCGGCGATGTCGTCTGGATGGGGATGCCCGTAGCCGAGCGCGTCGTCGAGATCGCGCGGGCCGAGGAGCCAAACGCGATCAGGATCGGTGGTCGAGCCGGCCACGTCGACCCACTGGTCTGGGCCGCGGCCGAGCACCACCGCGATCGGCATGTCTGCCGCTTCGCCGGTCGGCGACGTCTCGCCGTCGTACAGATCGAGGTGACCGTCGAGATAGACGAGCCCGACGCTGTCATCGACCCGTCCGGCGCCGGCGAGCGCGCCCGGCACCAACGAGCAACAGCCGCCCATCACGAACGGGATCCGTCCGTCGCGTCGGAGTCGTTCGACGGCGTCGCGAACCGCACGCGTCATCGCCAGGACGTCGTTGATCGCGATCACACCCGACGCGGCGTCCCGCACGTCACCGCGGATCCGGACGCCGAGCTCGCCGGCGTCGGCCGCGAGCCATGGATCGTCGGCCCGCGAATGCGATCGGAACACCGCCGGCGCGTGCTCCGTCCCGCCGGAGCGGCCCACCGAATCGATCGGGACGCCGAGGTAGGTGAACGGACGCATCACGCGGGAAGCGTACCGGCGACCGCTAGGCTGCCGCGATGCCGACCGTCACGGGGTTCACCACGACGCCCGTCAAGTCGATGGCCTTGTTGCGACCCGAACGCATCGAGGTCACCGAGCTCGGCTGTGTCGGCAACCGGCGGTTCCTGTGCGTGCGGAGCGACGGGCGGCGTTTGTCCGGTATCTCGAAGGCGGCGTTGATGCCGATCCGACCGGCCTATGACCCCGACGCCGAGCGGCTCGAGCTCACGTTCCCGGACGGTTCCGCCGTCGAGAGCCACGCCAACGACGTTCGAGAGCCTCTGACGATCGAGCTCTTCGACCGGGCGATCCCGGCCCGGTTCCTCGACGGTCCGTTCACTGAGGCGATCCGCGTCCATGCACAGGACGACACACTCCGCTTCGCGCGCGTGACGGAGCCCGAGTACGCCGGCGGCACGCACCGCGCGTCGGTCGTTTCGCTCGCGTCGGTCGCCGATGTCGGCCGCCATACGGGCGACGAACGCCTCGACCGCAGGCGCTTCCGGATGCTGATCGAGGTCGACGGCGTCGCGCCCTACGAGGAAGACACCTGGGAGGGGCGACGCGTGCGGTTCGGCGATGCCGTCATCCACCTCGGCGCCCGGATGAACCGCTGCGTCATGACGACGCTCGACCCGGACACCGGCGCACAGAACGCGCCGGTGCTCGATGCGCTCGCCGAGTACCGCAAGGTCGGTGCGGAGCTGCTGCTGGGTGTCTACGGCGACGTCGAGCAGCCGGGAACCATCGCCGTCGGCGACGACGTGACCGTGCTCGATTAGGCGCTCTTGCGTTCGAGTCGCCGGACGACGCGCTCGTCGATCACCGCGACATCGTCGGCGCCGCGCACCGCCTCACGCCTCGCGACACGATCGTCACGCGACGTTCAGGTGCCGACGAACGCGATGATCTCGGCCGCGTGCTCCTCGTAGTGCTCGTACGTTTCGCCTTTGAACTCGTCGACGGCCTCGTCGCTCGGATCGGAAAGCGCCTGAAGCGCCTCACGACACGCCACGCGGTTCTGCTCCGAGCGGACGATCACCTCGTCCCAACTCATGCCGCGTCCGTCCTGCACCACGATCGTGTTGAACGCGTCCCAGTCCTGCGAGTCGTCGGTCGGCTCGCCGCGTGCGATCTTGCGCAGCACCTCGGCCACGTATCCGGCCCAGAACCCGCAATGCCACACAAGGTCGTGGACCGACCACCCCGGCACGACGCCCTCGTCGGACCGGCGATCCTCCGGGACCTTGCTGAACGCGTCGACGAACGCGGACCATGCCGCGTCTTCTTTCTGGAGGAGCTCTTCGGTCGTCGTCATGGCGGTGAACGCTACCTCGTACGCAGGCCAATCGCCTCGAAACGTCGGGCGCGCGCGGTGGACTAGGCTCCGAGCGATGGACCTGCACATGCAGCTGGTCGTGGTCGGTCGGGTGGCGCTCGCTGCGTTCCTCGGTTATCTGGTCGGCCTGGACCGCGCGCTGCGCGGCAAGGACGCCGGTGACCGCACCTTCTCCCTCGTCGCGCTCGGATCGGCCGCGTTCGTCGCCCTCGGCGTCGAGCTGTTCCCCGATTCGGCCGACCGCGTGATCCAGGGTGTGACCGCCGGCGTCGGGTTCCTCGGCGCCGGCATCATCTTCCGCGCGTCGGGCGGGGTGAAGGGACTGACCACCGCAGCGGCCCTGTGGACCGCGGCGGCGGTGGGGTCGTTGGTCGGCGCGGGGCTGTATCTGGCCGGCGCGGCGCTCGCCGGAATCATCGTCGTGGTGCTCGAGCTGCACACCGTGGGACCGCTCAGACGGATGAGCACGCGAAGGCGGGCGCACCGGCAGAGCCAGCCCGGAACCGAACAGCCGAACTAGCTGCCGAGCGGCGTGAACGGCACGCCCGTCGCGTCGGCCACACCTTCGTTCGTGAGCTTCCCGTCCCAGCTGTTCACGCCGAGCGCGAGCGAGGCGTCCTCGGTGATCGCCCGCTCCGGGCCGTCGGTCGCAAGCGCCAACAGGTACGGGAGCGTCACGTTGGTGAGCGCGTACGTCGAGGTGCGCGGGACGGCGCCCGGCATGTTGCCGACGGCGTAGTGCACGACGTCATCGACGACGTAGGTCGGCTCGGCGTGCGTGGTGACGTGGGATGTCTCGAAGCACCCGCCCTGGTCGATCGAGATGTCGACCATCACCGCGCCGGGCCGCATCTCCTTGACCATGTCGGCGGTCACGAGGTGCGGCGCCTTCGCGCCCGGCACCAACACGGCGCCGATCACGAGGTCTGCGTCGACGACCACGCGCTCGACCGCCAGGCGCGACGACATCACGGTTTGGATCCTGCCGCGCCAGATCCGGTCGATCTCGCGCAGCCGCTCGACGTTCTTGTCGACGACGACGACCTCGGCCTGCATGCCGGCGGCGATCTCGGCCGCGTTCCAACCGGCCATACCGCCGCCGAGGACGACCACGATGGCCGGCCGCACACCGCTGGCGCCCCCCATCAACACACCACGGCCGCCCGAGGGGCGCTCGAGGTACTTCGCGCCCTCCTGCGGCGCCATCCGCCCCGCGATCTCGGACATCGGCGCGAGGAGGGGCAGCTTGCCGTCGGTCGTCTGCACCGTCTCGTACGCGATCGCACGAACGCCGCGCTCGACTAGGAACCGGGTGAGCTTCTCGTCGGCGGCGAGGTGGAGATAGGTGAACAGCACGTGGTCGGCGCGGAACCGTTCGTACTCCTCCGGCTGCGGCTCCTTCACCTTGACGATGAGCTCGGCCGCGTCGAACACCGCGTCGGCGTCGGGGAGGATCTTGGCGCCGGCCGCCACGAAGTCGTCGTCGGTGATCGCCGATCCCACGCCCGCGCCCGATTGCACGACGATCTCGTGACCGGCGTGCGCGAGCTCGCGGACGCCCTCGGGGGTGGCCGCGACCCGGTACTCGTGCGTCTTGACCTCCGTCGGGATCCCGACGATCACGTCACGCCTCCAGGTCGTCGAGGGCGGCCCGCAGGCCGTCCGTCAGCTCCTGCACCTCATCGTCCGTGAGCACCAGCGGCGGCGAGATCTGCACTGCGCCGCCGGCCAGCACCCGCCCCATGATGCCCCGTCCGCGCAACGCCGGCACGACCCGTCCGAGCAGCGCGGCGTCGGTCGCGACGCGCTCGGTCAGCTGCACCGCCGCCAGCACGCCGACCCCGCCGCGAACGTCGGCGACGAGCGGGTGGGCCGTGAGCGCCGCCAGCGCGTTCGAGAGCACCCCTTCGAGCTCGGCGGCGCGCCGGACGAGTCCCTCTCGCTCGATGATGTCGAGGTTGGCCATCGCGGCGGCCGACACCGCCGCGTGGCCGCTGTACGTGTAACCGTGGCGGAACATGCCGGCGCCCTGTTGCCAGAACGGCTCCCAGACCGTCGGCCCCGCCAGCACCGCGCCGAGCGGCAGGTAGCCGCTCGTGATCCCCTTCGCGCAGGTCACGAGGTCGGGCTCCAGACCGAACCGCTCGCTCGCGAACCACGCGCCACACCGGCCGAACCCGGTGATCACTTCGTCGGCGATGAACAGCACGCCGTGGTCCCGGCACATGGCGCGCGCCTTCTCGAGGTAGCCGGGCGGTGGCGGGAACACGCCGCCGGCGCCGATCACGGGTTCGCAGAAGAAGCCCGCGACGCGACCCGCGCCGAGCTGGTCGATCGTCTCGTAAAGCGCATCGGCGTCGTCCCACGGCACCTCAACGACCTCGTGCAGCAAGGGCCCGTATCCGTCGGCGTTGGCCGGGATCCCGGCCAGCGACGTCCCGGCCGTGTGCATGCCGTGATACGCCTTCTCGCGGCGGATCAACACCGTGCGCTCGGGCTGACCGGTGAGCGTCCAGAAGCGCCGAACCATCTTCATCGCGGTGTCGACGGAGTCGGAACCGCCACTGGTGAGGAACACCTTCGCGTCGGGCATCGGCGCGAGCGCCGCGACGCGGTCGGTGAGCGCCGTGGTCGGCTCGTTCGTGATGTCGCCGAACGTGTGATAGGCCGCGAGTCGCCGCATCTGCTCGGCGGCGGCCTCGGCGATCTCGGCGCGGCCGTGGCCGACGTTCGCGAACCACAGACCCGCGGTCGCATCCAGGTAGCGCTTCCCATCCGTATCCCAGACGTGGGACCCCTCGCCGCGGACGAGGGTGAGCTCGCCGGCGGACTCCAACGCGGCCATGTCGGCGAACGGATGCCAGAAGGTCGTCACTCAGGGCAGATGTTCCCAGGTCGCCGGGGGTCGAGCCGATGAACGAGATGGCGGTGTGCGGGTTGCACGGATGGCCGAAGCGGCCCATCATCCGCGGGGTCGCAGCAACGGAAAGAGGGAGGGCTTCGAAGATGGGCCAGTTGGATGCAGTGATGGGCAACCCTGCGACGCGACGGACCTTCCTCAAGGGAACCGGCGTGCTGGCCGCATCGGGCTTCCTCGCCGCGTGTCGCAAGAACGTCAACGAGTCCGGCGCCGGAACGGCGCCCTCGTCTTCGATCGGGCCGATCGAAGACGAGCCCGGCGTGCTGCACGCGCACGAATGGGCGGGCTATGACGCCAAGTGGCTCTACGCCGACTACCTCAAGGCGGGCTATCCGCAGCCGAAGTTCAGCTTCCTGGTTAACACCGAGGGCGCGCTCGCGAAGACCGCCGCAGGGTTCGAGTGGGACGTCACCCACCCGGAGAGCGGCTACATCCAGGACTACATCAATATGGGCGCGCTGCAGCCGTGGGACACGTCGTTGATGCCGAACTTCAAGCACCTGAACCCGGTGATCGAGGCGAGCGGCCAGGTCGACGGCAAGCAGTACGAGATCGGGCTGGACTGGGGCTACTCGGCGCCGCTGATCCGCGCCGACCACCTCGACCCGACCCTCGACTCCTACTCGTACCTGTTCACCGATGACGCGGCGGGCCACATCTCGTGGTTCGACACGCCGTGGATCCTCCAGATGGCCGCGATCGCGCAGGGCATGGACCCCGGTCACTCGTTCGACATGACCGACAGCGAGCTCGAGGACATGAAGAACTACACGATCGAGAAGGGCCAGAAGAACCTCTACAACATCTGGGTCAACTACCAGGACATGTGGGACGACGTGCAGACCGGCAACGTGTGGGCGACCTATGCGTGGCCCGACGCGTACGTCGCGCTGAAGGACAAGGTCGACGTCGCCTATATCCGCCCGAGCGGCGGCACGCTCGCGTGGGTGGAGGGCCTCGTGCTCCGCTCCGACACGCAGAACTACCACCACGCGCACGCCTTCGCGGACGCGTGGTCCTCGGCGACGGTCGGGACGAAGCTGATCAGCAACTGGGGCTACGGTCACGCCAACCTCGACGTCGATCTCAACTCGATCGACCCCGACGTCGTGAAGGTGTTCGGGCTCGACGACCCCGAGAAGAACCTGTCGGAGCCACAGAGCTACCTCGACCGCTATCAGGCGAACCGCAACGCGTACAACCGGGCTTGGAACGAGGTGAAGGCCTCGCTGTAACACATGACGATCCACGCACCTGCTGAGATCGTCACCCCGCCCCGCGAACGGCGGCGGCGGCGGCGCGGGACCGCCAAGGTCAACCTCGGGTTGATCTCGATCCCCTTGTTGTGGCTGATCCTGTTCTTCTTGATCCCGGTCGTGCTCGTGGCGCTGTACAGCGTCGGCCTGCTGACGCTGATCAGCTACGACAAGTACCTCTCGCTGGACCCGTGGCGGTACTTCCTGCACAGCAGCACGTACCTCGGGGGCCCGCTCGGCCGCGGACTGTTCTGGAAGTCGCTGAAGATGTCGTTCGGGGTGTCGATCACGTGCGTGCTGCTCGCCTACCCCGTCGCGTACATGCTCGCGCTCGTCGCCGGGCGACGCCGGTACACGTTGCTGCTCGTCATCATCACGCCGTTCCTCACGTCGTACCTGTTGCGGGTGCTCGCGTGGCGTGTCCTGCTCAACCCACAGGGCGTGATCGAGGCGGTTCTGCGCAACGCCGGCATCGTGGCGGCCGACGGGAACGTCAGCTGGCTGTTCAACTCGACGTTCGCGGTGTACCTGGTCCTCGCCTATTCCTGGGTGCCGTTCGTCGCGCTGCCGATCTTCGTCTCGCTCGAGAGCTTGGATCTGCAGATGCTCGAGGCGTCGAGCGACCTGGGCGCCAGCCGCCTGACGACGTTCCGCAAGGTCACGCTTCCCATGTCGATGCCGGGCGTGATCGCGGCGTTCGTGTTCGTGTTCATCCCCACGATCGGTGAGTACGTCACGCCGCAGATCGTCGGAGGCAAGGCCGGCTACCTGTTCGGCAACGTGATCCAGAGCTCGTTCTCGGCGAGCTTCGACTGGCAGCTCGGCTCGGCGATGTCGGTATTCATGCTGGCCGCCGTCGCGATCTTGCTCGCGATCTTCGGCCGGTACCTCAACGTTCGGTCGGTGTCCGAATGAACCCGGCGATCTCCACCGGCGGCCGGCGAACGCTGTGGGTCGTGTTCTGGTTCTTGGTGGTGTTCTTGTACGCGCCGATCGTGATCTTGATCATCTTCTCGTTCAACAACAGCGAGATCGTCTCGTTCCCGTGGCTCGGGTTCACGACGCGCTGGTACCACGAGTTCGTCCACGAGCCGGCGCTGCTCAGCGCGCTCAAGACGAGCCTGCTCGTCGCGACGCTGACGTCGATCGTGGCGACGTCGCTCGCGATCCCCGCCGCGATCGCCTTGGTCCGCCGGCGGTTCTTCGCGAAGGGATTCGTGTCCGGCGTGATGCTCGCGCCGCTCGTGATCCCGCTCGTGGTGCTGGGCATCTCGTTGTTGATCCTGTTCAACGCGGTCGGTGTGCCGCTGTCGCCGTACACCGCCGTGATCGGGCACGTCGTGATCGCGATGCCGTTCGCGATCCTGGTGATGGTCCCGCGCCTGGAGCGGATCCCCGCGGCGCTCGAGGAAGCATCGCGCGACCTCGGCGCGACGGCGGCGCAGACGTTCCGGATGATCACCTTCCCGTTGTTGGTGCCGGCGTTGATCTCGGCATTCCTGATCTCGTTCACGATCTCGTTCGACGAGCTGGTGATCTCGTCGTTCCTGGTCGGGGACCAGGCGACGTTCCCCGTCTACCTGTACTCACAGCTGCGGCTGCCGGAACGGCTGCCGTCGGTGATCGCCGTCGCCGTCGTGATCTTGGTGGTGTCGGTGATCATCGTCGTGGCGTCCGAGGCCGGCCGGTTCATCAGTGAACGGCGGCTCGAGGCGCAGACCGGCATGGCGGCCGACGACATCGGCTCGCTCCGCGCCGGGAAAGGATGAGCGACACGATGAGCGACCCGACCACCGCAGCGATCAGCATCCGCGGCGTCACCAAGCGCTTCGGCGAGGTGACCGCGGTCGACGACCTCTCGATCGACATCCGCGAAGGCGAGTTCTTGACGCTCCTCGGACCATCGGGGTGCGGGAAGACGACGACGATGCGAATGGTCGCCGGCTTCGAAGAACCGGACGAGGGCGACATCCTGCTCCGCGGCGAGGAGGTCGTGGGCGTGCCGCCCAACAAGCGGCACGTGAACATGTGCTTCCAGAATTACGCCCTGTTCCCGCACATGGACGTGCAGCAGAACATCGAATACGGGCTCAAGCTGCGGAAGGTCGGCAAGGAGGACCGCGCGCGCAAGGTCGAGGAGATGCTGTCGATCGTGCGGCTCGAGGGCTACGAGCATCGCCGGCCGGGCCAGCTCTCGGGCGGCCAGCAGCAGCGCGTTGCGCTCGCCCGGGCGCTCGTGAACGAACCCGCCGCGCTGCTGTTAGATGAGCCGCTCGGCGCGCTGGACGTGAAGCTCCGCAAGCAGATGCAGCTGGAGCTCAAGCGGATCCAGCACGAGCTCGCGACGACGTTCGTCTACGTCACGCACGACCAGGAAGAGGCGCTGTCGATGTCCGATCGGATCGCCGTGATGAACGAAGGCGTGGTCGAGCACCTCGGCTCGCCGCGCGATGTGTACGAGCGTCCGGCGACGCCGTTCGTAGCGGACTTCGTCGGTGTGTTGAACGCGGCGGAGCTCGCGGTGACGTCGGTCGACGGCGACCGCGCGGTGCTGACGATCAACGACAAGGACCATGTCGTCGCGCCCGCGACGGGGCACGACCTCGCGGCCGGCACGATGGCGCTCGTTACGGTGCGCCCCGAGCGGATCGCGATCACCCGGGGCGCGGCCGAGGCGAACGGTGGCTCTCGCTTGTCGGGCACGGTGGCACAGGTGGTGTATCTCGGGACGCTGACCCAGTTCCACGTCGAAACGAGCGCGGGCAAGACGTTCGTCGTGCACCAGCTGTCGACCGAGGGCAGCGAGGCGATCGACGCCCGGGATGACGTCACGCTCACCTGGCCGGTCGAGGACAGCGCGATCCTGCGCGTCGGAGCGGACGCGACGTCGCCATAGCGTCAAGACGCTGACCGACGATCCGCCGTCTCGGCGCCCTGCGACTTCCATAGTTGGACGCGGTTCCGACCGTGGAACCCGTCCAGCGGATCCGCGCGAGCGAGCGAACTACCCGACCAGCGCTTGGGCGCCCCGCTTGACCAGCTGGTCGGCGACGATCTCGCGCTGGATCTCGCTCGTTCCCTCCCAGATCCGGTCGACGCGAACCTCGCGCCAGAACCGCTCGGCGACATTCTCCCGCATGTAGCCGCGGCCGCCGAAGATCTGGACCGCGCGGTCCGCGACCCTGCCCGCCATCTCGCTCGCGTAGAGCTTCGCCATCGAGCACTGCGCGTGCTGGATCTTCACGTCGGCGCCGGCGTCGATGTTCTGGGCGAGGCGGTAGGTCATCAGCCGTGCGGCCCAGAGCTCGGTGAGCGAGTCGGCCAGCATGTGCGAGATCGCCTGGTTCTCGATGATGGGCTGCCCGAACTGCACGCGCTCCTTCGCGAAGGCGGTGGCCTCCTCGATCAAGCGTTCGGCCGCGCCGCAGCACCGTGCGGCGATCATCAGCCGCTCGTAGCGGAACCAGGCGTACGTGAAGCTCATGCCGTCGCCCTCGGCGCCGATCAGCTGGGAGCCCGGCACGCGCACGTCGTCGAACGCGACGATCGCGTGCGTGTCGGGGTACGTGTGGGTGTAGCGGGGCTCGCGGACCAGCCGCACGCCCGGCGTGTCCTTGTCGACGACGAACATCGCGTGCTCGCCGGCATGGTCGCCGCCCACGATCTTCGCCTGGAAGAAGATGTGGTCGGCACGGTTGAACGACGTGACGTGCATCTTCTCGCCGGCGAGGACGTAGTCGTCGCCGTCGCGGCGAGCGGTCGCCTCGATGGCGTCGACGTCGGAGCCGGCGCCGGCCTCGGTGATGGCGTAGCACTCGTTGCGCTCACCGCGGATCGCCGGCTTCAACCACCGCTCGATCTGTTCGTCGGTCATCACCTCGGGCGCCCACTCGGCCGGGGTGTGGACGCACCAGCCGAGCGCGTTGGTGACGCGCCCGATCTGCTCCGAGACAAGAACCTGCTGAAGCGTCGTGAAGCCGGCGCCCCCGAGCTCGGTGGGCAGATTCATCCCGGACAGACCGAGGTCGCGCGCCCGTTGCTCGAGCCGGCGGTGGTCGTCCTCGGGGATCTTGCCCGCGTGCTCCTCGGCGTGCAGCTCCCACGGGATCAGCTCGTCCTCGACGAAGCGCCGGGTCCGCTCCTGGATCTCTCGGTCGGTGTCGGATAGCGGGTAGGTCGTCATGAGCCGCAGGATATGGCCCACGCCGCCTGGGCCGTCAACGGCCGCTACAGACCTTCGAGCGTGAGGAAGGCGTCCGCCACCAAGGCCATGCGCTTGAATCCCTTCGGCATGTCCGACCGCTGGTGGCTCGTCACGACGGTGACATCGCGGGTCGGACAGGTGTACGCCGTCGTTCCCCAATAGCCGTCGTGACCCCACCAGGCCACGTCCGCGGCCTCGGCTCGGAACAAGAACATCGCCGCGTCCGACACGGTCTCGTCCGAGGTCCCGGATGCGAGCGGAAGCCCGGGCAGCGTCTCGGTCATCGTGGCGAGCGTCTCGGGACGCTCGAAGATCTCGTCTCGCAGGAGCGCCCGGAAGAATCTCGCGAGGTCGCCGCACGTCGACATCAATCCGCCGCCGCCGAACAGGTCGACGGACGCATCCATGTCGGCGACGTCGATGTCGCGCTCGTATTGATGCGAAAGGGGCGGCAGGTCGCGCGGCTCCTCCTCGATCGACTCCTGCCATGTGGTCTCCAGCCCGAGCCGCTCGTAGCCGATCAGCTCGCGAAGCGCCGCGCCCATCGTCTGGCCGGTCACCCGTTCGATCACCTCGCCGACCAGGCACGCGCCCGTATCGGAGTATCCGAACACCGTGCCGGGCGGCCCGTAGGGCTTGCCGTACTCGACGGCCCACTGGATCTGCTCGAAGCGTGTCCACCGGCGGCCGGGGTCCTTGGCCACCTGCGCGGTGAACCCGTCGGACAGCTCGTCGCCGTACGCATCGGCGGCGAAGTCGTAGATCCCGCTCGTGTGGGTCAGCAGGTGCCGAAGGGTGATCGCGTCGGTGTCGTATCCGCCGCCGCGCAACAGGTCGTCGTACGGACCCGCAAACAGCTCGGCCACCGTCTGGTCCAGCGACAGACGACCTTGCTCGACCAACCGGAGGGTCGCCGCCGCGACGAAGGGTTTCGTGACGCTTGCGATCCGGAACCTCGACCCCGGCTGCAACGGCCCGTCGCCCAGCTCTTGCACCCCGGCCGCGACCTCCAGATCGACCCCGAGGCCGGGCGCCAACACGTGCAACAGGCGCCCCGGCATCCGCGGCCACGCGGCGACGTCGGCGTCGATCAGCGCTTGGAACCGGTCCTCGGCGCTCATCCGGTGAACGGCGCCAAGCCGGCCCACGGCCGAACCTGCTCGAGCGCAGCGCCGATCCGAAAGGCCGCCACGTCGTCGTAGGTCCGCCCGACGATCTGGATCCCCGTCGGAACCCCGTTCGACGGCGCGATCCCGCTCGGCACGGCGAGCACGGGGCACGGCGAGAGGATGTTGAACGGCGTCGTCATGTAGCACGTGAACTGCCGGTCGTTGCCGCCACCGGCGTCGAAGAGCTGGCCGAGGAAGCTGTCCCCCGCCGCGATCCCCGGCACCGTCCACGTCGGACAGATCAGCGCGTCGTAGGTATCGAAGAGCTGACCGACCGGCGCCCACACCTCGGCCTCCTGGTGCAACCCGCGCAGGAAGGAGCCGGGCTCCGCCATCAACGCGCGAGCCTCGTCCGCCCACGCGTGCACGTAGTCGTTGACCAGATCGGGGAACGCGTCGGCGGCGCCGGCGATCTCCGCGCCGAAGATCGAGGCGAAGTGCCGGCGGGCCGTGTCCATCAACAGCTCGAGGTTCCAGGGGATGTCGACCTCGTCGACCTTGGCGCCCGCGTCGATCAGCGCCTCGCCGACAGCACGCGTGTTGGCCGCAACCTCGTCGTGGATCTCCCACGAGCCGAGGTCTACCGACAGCGCGATCCGTATCCCGTCGACGCCCTCGAGCCGTTCGGGTATCTCGAGCTTGGGCCGAAGCGAGGCGATGTCGGCGGGATGCGGCCCCGCGACCACGTTCTCGAAGAGCGCGCAGTCGGCGATCGTGCGGGCGAGCACGCCGTCGTGGCAGTAGCGATCGAGGTTGTACGGAGCACCGGTCGGGACGCGACCGTGCGGCGCCTTGAACCCGACGACGCCGTTGATCGAGGCGGGGATCCGGATCGAGCCCCCGATGTCCGAGCCGCTTGCGAGGGTCGACGTGCCCGCGGCGAGCGACGCGCCGGAGCCGCCGCTCGACCCACCGACCGCGACCTCGGGGTTCCACGGGTTGCGGGTGATGCCCCACAGCTTCGAATGCGTGTAGCCGGTGCACGAGAACTCCGGCGTCGTGGTGCGCGCGTGGACCACCGCGCCGGCCGCGAAGATCCGCTCCGCGATGGGCGCCGTCTCGGTCGCGATCTCGTCGACGGCGAGCGAGCCGTACCGCATGCGCCAGCCCTCGACCGGCACCTCTTCTTTGAGGGCGACGGGAAGACCTTCGAGCGGTCGGACGTCCTCGCCGGTGGTGTAGCGCTCCGCCGACGCCGTCGCGGCCGCGAGCGCCTCGGCGTCGCGCCGCTCGGTGAACGCGTTGACCGTCGGCTCGACCACCTCGGCGCGTGCCTGGACCGAATGCAGAAGCTCGACCGGCGACAGCTCTTTCGCGCGCATCCGCGCGAGCGCTTCGGTGGCGCTCAGCTCCCAGGCGTCGCTCACGCGATGAACTCTAAGCGGTCGCGATGGGCCGCAACCTGCTCGAGGATCGCTTCCTCGGGCGTGTGGTCCCGGCCGTCGTCGTCGACCTCGACGCCCTCGCCGAAGAGCTCGCCCGACAGGTACCGCTGCCCGGTGTCCGGCACGACCGTGACGATCCGGCGGAGCTCCGGGTGCTTCACGGCGACCTTGTGCGCCGCGACGACGTTCATCCCGCTCGAGGGACCGCAGAGCATGCCCTCTTCGCGAGCCATGCGCTGGGCCATGGCGAGCGCCTCGTCCGTGCTCACCGTCACGACGCCGTCCATCGCCGCCAGGTCGAGGTTGCGCGGGATGATGCCGTCGCCGATGCCGGGGACGCCGTGACGGCCCCACCGCTGCTCGCTGATGAGCGGGCATTCCGCCGGCTCCACCGCGTAGGCGAGCACCGTCTCGTCGTTCGTCTTGAGGGCGCGGGTCACGCCCGTGATCCAGCCGCCGGTTCCCTGCGCCGCGACGACCGCGTCGACGCGCCCCTCCATCTGCTCCCAGATCTCGCGGCCACTCTGCTGCTGCGCCTCGGGGTTGTCCGCGTTCTCGAACTCTCCGGGGAAGAAGTATCGGTCGGGCTCGGCCGTGACCAGCTCGCGCATCCGCGCGAGCGCGAGGTCGATGTCGGTGCCGGCCCCCGGAGTGAGCTCGAGGCGCGCGCCGTAGGCCTCGATCATCCGCTTGCGCTCCGGGCTCATCCCGTCGGGCATCACGATCACGCAGTCGTAACCCTTGATCGCGGCGACGGCCGAGCAGGCGATGCCCGCGTTGCCGGTCGTGCACTCGATGATCGTCATCCCGGGCCGCAATCGACCAGCCTGTTCGGCCTTGCCGAGCATGTGCGCGTAGATCCGGTCCTTGACCGACCCGGTCGGCCCGTACCACTCGACCTTGGCGAACAGCTCGAGGTCGGGCGCGACGCGCGCGAGCCGCACGAGCGGCGTCGCGCCGAGCGCGTCCAGCAGCGACGACGCGGGCCGGGCGTTCTGGTCCCAGGTGGTCACCCCGCCACCCGCCCTCGGTCCAGGTGGCCCAGCTGTCGCGACACCGCCTGCGCGGCCTCGGCCGTCAACAGCCCGAGGCGCGGCACATCGACGGCGTGCATGCGGAACGCCGGCCCCGAGACGCCGATCGCCGCGATCACGCGGCCGTCGGCCTGCCGCACCGGCGCGGCCACCGCGTTGAGGCCTTCCTCGAGCTCTTCGAGCGCCTGGGCGTAGCCACGCGTCCGCACCGCGTCGAGCTCGTGCCGCAGCTGCGCCGGGTCGGTGATCGTGTGCTCGGTGAACCGCGTGATGGGCTCCGCGAGCACGCGCTCGCGGTCGGTTTCCTCCGCGAACGCGAGCAGGACCTTGCCGTTGGACGTGCAGTGCATCGGTGTCCGTCGTCCTACCCAACTGACCGTGACGATCGAACGTGAGCCCGAGATCTGGTCGACGTAGACGACGTCGTCGCCGCTGCGGACGCCGAGGTTGCTCGCCTCGCGGGCGCGTTCGGCGAGCGTCTCCAGGATCGGCCGGGACAGCCGCACGAGGTCGAGGCCGCTCATCGCCGCGCCGGCAAGCCGCACCAGGCCGAAGCCGATCCGGTAGCGCTCGGTGAGCGGGTCGCGCTCCAGCAGCCCGCGTTCGGCGAGGACCGCGGCGAGGCGTGACGCGGTCGCCTTGTGCACGCCCAGCTGGCGGCCGAGCTCGCTGACCCCGAGCTCCCCGGCATCCGCAACGAGCTCCAGGGCCGTGAGCGCCCGGTTCACCGACTGCAGCGAACCACCGGTCTCGTCGCGCACGCAGCAACCCCTTCGGACGTGGGGCAGCATCGTAGTGCCAGACCCGTTGCGCGGTCGAACCTGCCGTTGCGTTGCGCGCACCCGCGCGTTGCCGGAATCCGGGGCGTCGGACAGACTGCCGCACCAGGGAGAGGGCCAAGGGGACCGGCTGGGATGACCGACGAACCGCAGCGCTATTGGCGCAGCGCCGAGCCGAAAGACGCCTACGACGTGGTGATCGTGGGCGGCGGCGGCCACGGCCTGGCGACGGCCTACTACCTCGCTCGCAACCACGGCATCACCGACGTCTGCATCGTCGAGAAGGGCTGGCTCGCCGGCGGCAACGTCGCCCGCAACACGACGGTGATCCGCTCCAACTATCTGTGGGACGCGTCGGCCGCGATCTACGAGCACTCGCTGCGGTTGTGGGAAGGGCTCGAGGAGGACCTCGGCTGGGACATCGAGTTCGACCAGAAGGGCGTCCTCAACATCCTGCATCACATCGGAGAGATCCGGAACTCGACCCGCCGAGTCGAGGCGAACCATCTCCAGGGGATCGACGCGGAGATGCTCGACGCGCAGCAGGTGAAGGAGGTCTGCCCGATCATCGACATCTCCCCCGGCGCGCGGTACCCGGTGATGGGCGGCGCGCTGCAGCGACGTGGCGGCACCGCGCGACACGACAAGGTCGCGTGGGGCCTCGCGACGCGCGCGAGCGACCGCGGCGTCGACATCGTCGAGCACGCCGAGGTGACGGGGTTCGTGCGCGGCGCCGGCGGTTCGGTGACCGGCGTCGAGACGACGCGCGGGGCGATACGCGCCAACAAGGTCGCGCTGGTCGCGGCCGGCCACACCAGCGTGCTCGCCTCGATGGTCGGCCTCCGGCTGCCGGTGCAGTCCCATCCGCTGCAGGCGCTGGTGAGCGCGCTGTACGAACCGATCCTGAACTGCGTCGTGATGTCGAACGCGGTGCACGTGTACGTGTCGCAGGCCGACAAGGGCGAGCTCGTCATGGGCGCCGGCATCGACAGCTACAACGGCTACGGGCAGCGCGGCTCGTTCCACGTGATCGAGCACCAGATGGCGGCCGCCTCCGAGCTGTTCCCGGTGTTCAATCACGCCGCGCTGCTGCGCACCTGGGGCGGGATCGTCGACGTGTGCCCCGACGCGTCGCCGATCATCGACGTCACGCCGATCCCGGGCCTGTATCTGAACTGCGGCTGGGGCACCGGCGGGTTCAAGGCAACACCCGGGAGCGGCTGGGTCTTCGCGGAGACGATCGCCACCGGCGAGCAGAGCCAGCTCGCCAAGCCGTATGCGCTGGAGCGCTTCACGACCGGCGCCTTGATCGACGAGCACGGCGCGGCGGGGGTCGCCCACTGATGCGGACCGCGACGTTCCGGTCGACCGCGCTGTCGTTGCCCGACGCCACCGAGGTCGAGACGTGGGGCGAGGCGACCTTCCGTGTCCGGAACAAGATGTTCGCGACGCTCGGCTCGGACGGGAAGAGCGCGAGCATCAAGGCCACCCGCGACGAACAGCAGGCGCTGATCGCGGAGAACCCGACCGCGTACTTCGTGCCGTCGTACGTCGGCGTCCACGGCTGGATCGGCGTCGTCGTGTCAAAGGCCGACCGCGCCGAGGTTGAGGAGCTCCTGACCGAAGCTTGGCGGATGACGGCGACGAAGCGCGCGGTCGCGGCGTTCGACGCGGAGCACGGCTGATGCTGCTGATCCGGTGCCCGTGGTGCGGTCAGCGTGACGAGGTCGAGTTCACGTACGGCGGGCAGGCGCACCTCGCCTACCCCGAAGACCCAGCGGCCCTCAGCGACGCCGAGTGGGCGGAGTTCCTGTTCATGCGCGACAACCCGAAGGGCGAGTGGGCGGAGAGGTGGATGCACGCGGCGGGTTGCCGCCGGTGGTTCAACGCGATCCGCGACACGGCGACCTACCGGATGATCGCGACCTACCGGATGAGCGAGGAGCCACCCGGGTGACGGGTCGGCGGCTCGACGGCAGGGGCGACTGGCTCGACCGGTCGCGCCCGATCACGTTCACGTTCGACGGGCGCTCCATGCAGGGGTTCACGGGCGACACGGTGGCGAGCGCGCTGCTGGCGAGCGGCGAGGTTGGCGGGTTCGTGTCGCCGATGGCCGGCCGGCCGCGCGGCGTGTATGCAGCCAGCGTGGAGGAGCCGAACGCGTTCGTCGAGATCGCCGAGCCCTGGTTCGAGTCGATCCGACCCGCGACGATGGTCAACTTGGTTGACGGTTTGGTAGCCCGGAGCCGGGCGGGCGTAGGCGTGCTGCCACGGACCGCCGCCGCTCGTTCGGCCCGGCACACGCATCGCCACGTCGAGACGCTCGTGATCGGCGCCGGTCGGTCGGGTCGCGCGGCGGCGACCATCGCCGAAGGTCGGGTGCTGTTGGTCGACGAACAGGCCGTCGTCGTCGACCCGCCACCGAACGCGATCACGTTGACATCGACAACCGCAACGGGGATCTACGACGACGGGTACGTGCTCTGTTACCAGCGCGACGGCGCCGTCGATGTGTTCCACCACGTGCGAGCCGCGCGCGTGATCCTTGCGACCGGCGCGCACGAACGACCGATCGCGTTCGTGGGGAACGACCGCCCGGGCGTGATGCTCGCCTCGGCGGCGCGCGCGTACGTCGAGCGCTACGGCGTCCTCGTCGGCGACCGGATCGTCGTGTTCTCGGCCGACCACGCCGGCCACGAAGCGGCCGAGGCGCTGGCAGGCGCGGGGGCGCACATCGTGGTGGTCGACCCGGCCGTGCGACCCGGCCCGGCGACCGAGCGACTCCGCGCCGCCGGGATCGAGGTCCGCATGAACGCCAGGGTGGTCGCGACCGACGGCGATCCCGCGCTGACCGGCGTCGCGGTGTCCGCCGCTGACGGCCAGCTCACCACCCTCCCTGCGGACGCGCTCGCCGTCAGCGGCGGCTGGAACCCCGCGATCCAGCTCGCGCGCGGCCTCGGCATCGGCCTGCGCTACGACGAGGACAAGACCTGTTTCGTCCACGACGGCTCGGGTCCGGACTGGCTGACCGTCGTCGGCCGCGCCGCGGGCCACGTGCCGTCGTCGTTCCCCATCTGGGTGGTCGATGACGGCGATGACCGGGAGAAGTACGTCGAGCTCCAGCGCGATCAGACCGTCGCCGACGTGGCCGACGCCGTCGCCGGCGGCCTGAGCAACGCCGAGCACGTGAAGCGCGCGACCTACATCGGCACGACGATCGATCAGGGCCGAACCAGCGGTGTTCTGACCGCCGAGGTCGTGAACCGCCTGCTGGGGTGGGCCCCCGGCGCGCAGGGCCCGACCAACGCACGGCCCCCGTACACACCCGTGCCGTTCTCGGCGCTCGCCGGGCCGGATAGCGGCCCTGTGTTGCTCGACCCGATCCGAGTCACACCGATCCATGCGTGGCACGACGCGCACGGTGCGGTCTACGAGAACGTCGGCCAGTGGAAGCGTCCGCGGTACTTCCCACGAGGCGACGAGGACATGGACGCTGCCGTCGCACGCGAGTGCCGGGCGGTCCGGGCGAGCGCCGGGGTGCTCGACGCGAGCACGCTCGGCAAGATCGACGTGCGCGGGCCTGATGCGGGCGTGTTCCTCGACCGGATGTACACGAACCGGATGTCGAATCTTGCGGTGGACTCCATCCGCTACGGACTCATGCTCGGGCTCGACGGGATGGTGTTCGACGACGGCGTCGCGATGCGGATCGCCGACGGCCACTACGTCGTCACCACGACCACGGGCGGTGCCGCCGGCGTGATGGACCGGTTCGAGGAATGGCTGCAGACCGAGTGGACCGACCTGCGCGTCTACTGCACGAGCGTGACCGAACAGTGGTCGGTCGTGGCGGTCGGAGGCCCGCGCGCCCGCGAAGTCGTCGCGGCAGCGGGAACCGACGCCGACCTCACGAACGACGCGTTCCCGTTCATGACCTTCCGGGGGGCGTCGGTCGCCGGCGTTCCCGCGCGGATCTGCAGGATCAGCTTCACCGGTGATCTCAGCTACGAGCTGCACGTGTCGCCGTGGCATGCCCAACACGTGTGGGACGCGGTCATGGCCGCGGGCGAGCCGGTCGGCATCACGCCGTACGGCACCGAGGCGATGCACGTCCTGCGCGCCGAGAAAGGGTTCGTGATCGTCGGGCAGGAGACCGACGGGACGCAGACACCGGACGACCTCGGGATGTCGTGGATCGTGAACACGGGCAAGGGCGACTTCGTGGGGAAGCGGTCGCTCGTGCGCAGCGACACGCTGCGCGACGATCGCAAGCAGCTCGTCGGCGTCATGACCGACGATCCGTCGACGGTGCTCGTCGAGGGCACGCAGCTGATCGGCGACGCGACGATCCCGGAGCCGCCGGCGCACATGCTCGGTTGGGTCACCTCGTCGTATCGGAGCGAAGCGCTGGGGCGCAGCATCGCGCTCGCGGTGGTCGAGGCGGGACGACGCCACATCGGCGACGAGATCCACGCGGTGATCGGACGCGAGACCGTGCCGTGCCGGGTCGCCGACCCGGTCTTCTACGACCCGGAAGGAACACGGCGCGATGGTTGAGATCCGGTCGCCGCTCGCGCACCGCGCCGCCGCGCTGGCGACGATCGACGCCGTCGAGGTCCCGTTCCTCACCCAGATCGACGTTCGCTGCGGCGAAGCGGACGCCGCACGGCTCGGGTTCCCGCTGCAACCGAACACCGGTACGGGGGACATGACGCGAGGCACGCTGTGGCTCGGGCCCGACGAGTGGCTCGTGGTGGCGGCGCCGGGCGACCCGGGCGTCGTCGTCGACGGCCTCGAAGCCTTGCTGATGGACGCACACCATGCGGTCGTCGACGTAAGCGCGAACCGCGCGGTGATCGAGCTGCACGGCCCGAACCGGCTTGCGCTGCTCGCCTCGGCCTGCGCGCTCGACCTCGATCCCGCCGCCGGCTGGTTCCCGGGAGTGTGTGCGCAGACGCTGTTCGCGCGAGCGCAGGTCATCATCCAGGAGCTGCCCGACGCGACGCGCGTGTTCGTCCGGCCGTCGTTCGCCGACTACGTCGTCGACCGGCTACTCGCTTCGGCGTAGCACCCAGATCAGCAGGAGCGGCAGACCGGTCAACCCGA
>Ga0136846_1235120_pt1 | contig 52606 bp, 96 predicted proteins | sample HopSoiMetagenom2_FD_96841 | JGI IMG/M metagenome (GOLD analysis project Ga0136846, IMG submission 96841) | Grasslands soil microbial communities from Hopland, California, USA - 2 Assembly 2016 (version 4) | ecosystem: Environmental > Terrestrial > Soil > Grasslands | place: USA: Hopland...
CCCGAACCCGACCCACGGAGACCACGATGACCGAACCGATCACCGATCAGCAGCTCGACCTCGACGAGATCGAAGCCCGCGCCGCCCACCTTCACGAGTACGGCGACCCCACGGACACCCGAACTGCCGGATGGGAGGAACTCGCCGGGACCGACGTCCCTGCCCTCGTCACCGAAGTCCGCCGCCAGCGCACCGAGCTGGAGCGCCGCGCCGAAGACGTCGCCTTCCTGGAGCGGACCACACTGCCGGAGCTGCGCCGCGAGATCGAGCACCACAAGGACGGCAAGCAGCGGTGGCGGGCGCGCGCCGAGAAGGCCGACGCCCGCGCCGCCGAGCTGGCCGCCGTCGAGATGTTCACCCCGCAGCAGTGCCCGGCCGGGAAGCATGCGGACTGGCTCGTCGACAGCGAGTACGCCCACGCCTGCCCCTGGTGCCAGATCGGCAGGCTCCACGCCGAGTCGGCCGCCGTGCACACCTTCCTCGACGAGCAGGAGCTCGCTGCCCGCGCGTTCGAACTCCCGACCCCGGCGTGGGTGGAGGCGGTACGTGCCGCCTCAGCGACCTCAGGCGTGCCTGTGGGCGCCTCGCAGCCCTCCAGCGTCTCCGAATCCGCGCAGAGCCCTACGGGAGCGGCTACGGGGCACCTGGGGGATCTGCCGTCCACCGAGGACCTCGCCTCCGCCGACAACCCCACCCCCCTCCGCTGGGGCCTCAACGACGTCCAGTGGTGCGACGACGGCACCCTGCTCGTCATGCTGTCCGGCCCCGACCGGGAGGCGTACTGGCTGGAGCTGGACCCCGAGCGGGCCGCCGTACTCCGTGAAGACCTCGCCGGGCCGGCCGAAGACCCCGCGCCCGCCGAGGACTTCACCGGCACCCAGCCGTGCGGCCACGACGAAAGGAACTTCTGATGTCGAAAAGGATCGATCTCACCGGGCAACGCTTCGGGCGACTGACGGTGGTTGAGAAAGCCGAGCGCGCCACCGACGGCAGAGCACTGTGGCGCTGCACTTGCGAGTGCGGCGGCGAAAAAATCACACGGGCCCAACGCCTGAGCAGCGGGGCGACGCGTTCATGCGGCTGCCTGGGCCGAGAGAAGTCCGCTGAGCGGGCGCCCGACTTGAGCCGCGCGAACCGCACACATGGCATGACTGACACGCCGGAGTACGAGTCATGGAGCGCAATGGTGCAGAGGTGTACCAACCAGCGAAACCCGGACTACTCCGGCTATGGCGGTCGCGGCATCACGGTGTGCGGCCGGTGGCGGACCTCGTTCGAGGCGTTCTACGCCGACATGGGGCCACGGCCGGCTGAGACTTCCCTGGACCGCATCGACGTGAATGGGAACTACGAGCCCGGCAACTGTCGATGGGCGACGCGGAAAGAGCAGCAGCGGAACACGCGACGGAATCGGCTCGTCATGGCGTTCGGCGAGGAGCTGCCGCTGGCCGAGTGGGCAGAGCGCATCGGAATCGATTACGGCGCGCTGCAGGGGCGCCTCGACCGCGGTTGGTCGACTGAGCGGGCCCTGACCACCGGTGTTGACCCGGAGGTGCTCGCGGCGCTCGCCAAGGACTCCCCGCACCCGTGGGCCGACCGCCCGAACGTGTGGTGCCCCGGCATCGGCTACGACGACGACCAGGCCGCCGCCGACAGCAGCACCACCACCACCGCGCGTTGAACCCCGCCAACAGGAGGCACACCGTGAACGCCAGCACGAACATCCACCTCACCCTCGTCATCAACCGGCCCACGCCCGGCGAGTGGTTCGGCCGCCAAGACGTCCTCGAAGCCCTCGAAGCCGCGGGCTGGACCGGCGACACCGACATGCCGCTCAGCATCCTGCGGCACCCGTCCGGCGCCGTATGGGCCGTCCTCAACGAGTCCGACGACTCCGGCCTCGAATGCCCGAACGGGGCCGTCATCGAATTCCCCGGCAGCACACCGACCGTCGTCATCGTCGCCGCATGCCTCGCCGCTGCCGCCGTCTGATCGTCCGCTGCCAGCACTCGCCACCCAGGAGACCCCGTGATCCGCGAGGACCGTTTCCTCATCAGCCGCAAGCCCTACGCCGTCGACCTGACCAGCCTTCGCGGCAGCCGCACCGACACCCCGAAGGGCCGCAACGAGTACTACTTCGGCGGCCGTATCGACGCTGTGTGGTTCCGCCGCCGCCAGGGCGTCACCGTCGCCTGCATCGGCGAACTCTGGGACCTCCAGCACCCCGAGCCGGCCGACGCCGTCCAGTTCCTGGAGCAGCACGCCGACGGCCGCTACGGGGGCGACTGCCACGGCCGCTGGGACGGCGACTCGTACTGGGGCAACGTCACGTTGGAGCAGCAGGAGCAGCACCTTGCGATCCTCCGACCGATGCTCGCCAACTACCCGGCGCTGCCCGGCGGCTACTCGGGTTGGTGGACGTTCCAGACCGGCCGCTGACCCCGTTGTCAGTGCCAGCCCCTACCGTCCCAACACCACACAAACCAGGAGGAATTGTGACCGCTAAGCCCCGCTGGAAGTCCCGCATCCGCTGGGACGACAACGACCGCACCACCCACGACGGCCGCACCTACGAGCTGGAGACCCACAGCTACCACCGTGGCAAAGCGGGCTGGTCCGAGACGGACGACTACCACGTCCACGAAGTGGCCGGCAGTGGCCAGGCCGACCCGCGCCCGCTGTACGGGCCGCTCGGCACGAACCGGCGCCGCGCCGTCCGCCTGGCCGAGCTGCGGCTCCTCGGCTGGACGCCGACGCAGGCCATGGACCGCGAGCCCGGGACCGGCCGCGACCGCTGGCGCTCCCCGGCCGGCGAGCTGCACGCCCTGAACGACGTGCTGTCCGGCGCCGTCCCTCACTGACCCCGCGACCGGCCGCCGCGCAGTCGAAGTGCGCGGCGGCCGGCACCCCTCGAACCTTCCACACCAGGAGCGACATGACCACCGACCCGCAGCGCTACCGTCACCGATCCGAAGAGGTCGAAGCCGTCCAGTGGACCGGCGACAACGCCGACGTCCTGCGCGCCTTCGCCGGACCCGACTTCGACGAGATCGACCTCGACGACCGCACCGAGGACCCTGACGAGACCGCCGCTGTGCGCGAGTCCGAGCACGGAACCTGGCGCGGCCTGAAGCCCGGGGACTGGGTGGTGCGGCTCGACGGGGGCCTGTACGAGTTCGCCGCCGCCGACTTCGCGAAGCAGTACGAGCCGACGCCTGCCGCGCCTGAGGCCGCGCCGCCCACCGGACAGACCGGGCTCCGCGACCGGATCGCCGAGGCCATCGCCGACGCGCTCAAGCCGCGCTATGGCGGCCCGCAGCACAACACCCCTGGAGGGCTGCCGCTAACCGCGACCGCCGAGGAGCTTCGCCTTCACCGCGCACAGCCGCTCGCTAACGCGGTCCTGTCGGTCCTGTTCGGCCCGATCCCCGCCGGCACCGACACCGCGACGTGGACGGCAATCCGGGCAATCCAGCTCATGAACGAGGCGGGACGGGAACGGGATGCGAGCACCGGGGCTTCCGCGCTCACCGACAAACTGCTGCGCGTCCGCGATCTGCACCGCGAGACGTGCATCGCCGCGAAGGGCGACCTCTCACCGACTGCGTTCTGCTGCGGGATGTGCCAGGTGCTCGACGCGCCCGCCGCTGCCGTACTGCCTGCGCCCGTGGACCGGGCCGCCGTGTTCGCCGGGGTCCGCCCGCAGACGCTGACCGCGATCGCCTCCCACCTCGACGCCCGCGCCGTCGCCATCCTCCGGCCGGACAGCGAGACCTACGGCGAGTGGCAGGCCGTCGTTGCCGAGCTGCGCCAACTCGCCGCCGGGACGCCCCAGCCCGAAACGCAGGCCGCTGCCGTGCTGCTGTCCAGCCCGTGCGACGCGTGCCGCCACACCCTCAACTGGCACCGGAACGACATTGGGTGCGTGGTCGCCCGCTGCGTCTGCTCCCGCTTCCAGCCGCCCGCCGACGACGCGCCCGCCGTCACGCTGCCCGGCAAGGAGGCGTGACGTGGTCTGGCTGTACGTCGCCGCCGCTCTGGCCGTGGGGTTCGCCCTCGGCCGGGCCCGGCTCGGACACCGCGCCTCCCAGTGGGCGGCATGGCAGTCCGTCGGCACGCTCCCCGCCCGGCGCACCGTCCGCTTCTGGGCGATGTTCACGGTGCTGTCCGCCGAGAACATCGGCTGGCTGATCGCCCACCCCGTCAAGGGCTGGCACGCCTGGCAGCACCGCAACGACCCGCCACCGCCGAGGAGTCCGGCGCCCGTGCGCGACCCCGACTGGGCGGCGAAGCGCCTGCCCGACCACACCATCGACAAGGAGAACTGACCGTGGATGAGACCTCCACCATCTGCATCTGGTGCCCCGACCGGCCGAAGATCCCCAGCGGTCAGTTCAACGAGCACGTCGACCGCATGCACCCGTCGATCTCCGACGCCCGCCAGTCCGCGCACTGCTGGTCGCGCGCCGAGGTCGGCACGCCTGACGCCGTGATCCGCGAGATCGCCTGCGGACGGGGACGGCACCGGTGGGGCAAGCACCGCAACGACGACGTCCGGTGGAGCTGCCCGCGCCGCTGCGGCTGCATCCGTCACGCCCGCAAGCAAGCCAAGGAGGCCTGACCGTGCCCACGCACACCAGCGAGACGATCACCCGCACCATCCGCCGCTGGATCATCCCCGCCGCCGAACCCTGGGGCGCCTGCATCGGCGACATCAGCGCCGCCAGCGCCGACGCCTGCCGCGTCTACCGGGAAGTACACGGGCTGACTGCGGGCGCGCCGCTGCCCGATGACGCACTCCGCTTCCACATCGGCGACGACGAGATCGTCATCAGCTTCGAGACCGAGGAGCCCGCGCCGTGATCGACCGCCCTGCCCCGGCGGCTTCGGTCGTGGAATTCCTCGCCCTGCGTCTCGCCCTCAATGACGGCTGGCTCGCCGACACCGACGGCTGGGGACGCTCCGATCCGTCGATGCGGAAGTCCTACCTCGACCTCGCCCGCACCGCCCTCGCCGTCACCGGCGGCCCGACCGAGGCGCAGCAGCAGGTGGCCGCCCTGGACGCCGAAGTCCGTGAGCTGACACGGCAACGGGACCGGTACCGGGAGGCGTGGCTGAGCGCCGGCCGAGGGCGACGCCGTGCCCGCAGGAGCACCCCGTGATCGCCGAAGCCGTGGATGCCGCGATGACTGTCGGCTGGGCGCTCCTCGTGTGGGTGGTGCTGACGGCCGTGGCCGCGACGGCCGCCCTGTACACGCTCGTCGTGGGCGTGTGGGTGGCCGGCCGACTCGCATGGCGGATGGTGCGGCTTGCTCGTGCCCACCGAACCCCTCCGTCGGACTTGCCGATTCCCGCATCCATAGCGGCCCGTAGACGGCCGCAACCCTCCTGGGCGGTCCCGAGCGACCCCGAAGCCCTGAACGCCAGCCCTAGCCCCGAATCCGAGACGAGGAACATCGCATGATCACCCACGGCGCATGCGGCCAGACCTGGACCGGCCTCCGCCGCGCCCACTGCCCGGCATGCTGCACCACCTTCAACTCCGACAGCGCCGCCGAAAAGCACCGCATCGGCAAGCCCGGCATCGACCGCCGCTGCGCCGACCCCGCCTCGGTCGGACTCGTCGCCGTCGAGCAGCCGTGGGGCATCTGCTGGCAGGCGCCCGGCAGCGACCTTCGGTTCACCAACGACGCGGCCCCCGAAGCCGCCTGACCGCCCCGAGTGCCGGGCCCGCACCGGCCCGGCGCCGCACGACACACCGGAGGAACCGATGCCCGTCCGCGCCCCCCTCCCGCCCCTCCCCGACCTTGATGCCCTCGCCACCAGCCAGCACCCGGCCCTTGCGCAGGTCGCCGCCGACCTGACCGGCCGACCCGCCAACTGCGCCGCCTTCTACGAGGACTCGCCCTACGTGGCCCTCACCGCACACGCAAAGGCGCAGCGATGAGCACGGCCGCCGACGACGGCCAGCTGTGCGGCGTCCCGCACTACGACTACCCCGAGTCCCGCTGCACCGAGCCCGCCAGCCACTACCGGTGGCGCGTCGACTCGCACGCCGCACCGCTCATCATCGCCGGGCGCCAGTGCGGCGCCATCGCCTGGGATGAACCCATCCGCCCGACAGGAGACCAGCCGTGAACGACCAGCCCCACCTCACCCGCAACTCCGAAACCCTCCACATCACCGCCACCCAATGGGCCCGCCCCGCCACCGACCCCAACCGCATCACCCTCCTGCCCGGCGACTGGCTTATTCACGGCATCATCCGCGCCCCCGTCGCCACCTCGGATGACCCGGACGCGCTGCGCCTGCTGCTGGAGTACGCGCTCGCCACCCTCGACCACGCCGGCCAGGGTCCAGACGCCCACCTCGACGACATGGAGGCGTGATGGCCACCGCCCTCGACCCCGAGCCGGACGAGAAGGACGACGGGCCCTGGTGTCGCGCGAGGAGGCAGCCATGAAGCAGCTCACCTTCGACGACTGCACCCCCGACTGGCCCGCACCCGAATCGCCGGTACGCCAGCACCCCGCCGACACCCGCTACCACCTCCGCCCCCAAGACGACCTGCGGGGCCAAGGCATCCCTGACAGCCGCCGCCGCATCATCACCGTTCCGATCAGCCAGGAGTACCTGTGAACGACCAGCCTGTGAACGGCGTCGGCATGCCCGCCGCCCTCCACCTCGACGCGTTCGGCCGCGAGATCGACGCCGCCTTCGGACATCTGCCCTACCTCGTCGGCACCGCATCCGTCGGCAAAACCTGGCGGGACGTCGACGTGCGGCTCATCCTCCCCGACGACGAGTTCGACCACCTGTTCCCGCCCGTCGAGCCTGGCCAGTTCCCCGACGGACTGTGGAGCCTGCTGTGCGCCGCAATCTCCGAGCTCGCCCGCCAGCGCACCGGGCTGCCCGTCGACTTCCAGATCCAGCGACAGACCTACGCCAACGACCGCTTCCCCGGGGTACGCCAAGCCCTCGGACTTCACGACAGGAACGGCCAGTGACCGACCGCCGCACAGTCGACACGATCAACGACGACCAGCTCAGCCAGCTGTACGACAACCTCGGCCGCGCCGAGACGGAGAACGCTGAACTCCGCGACGCCCTCGCCCACTGCCACGAACGCGAACCCCGGCAGCGCGCCGAAGCCGCCCTCGCCCGCGTCACCGACCTCCAGGCGCAGTGGCTCGCGGCCGGACCCCCGCCCCTCGGCGTCCCGATCGCCCGCTGGTGGGATGCCCGCCTCGTCGAACTGCACAACGCCATCCGACCGGCCGCCGAGGAGCCCACCCCGTGACCGACCAGCCGACCACCAAAGAGCAGACCCTCAAGCCCACCCTCGGCGAGGACATCACCGAACTGTTCAGCCGCGTCGCCAAGCTCAACGATCAGATGGCCGCCGTCCTCGCCCCTGAGTGGGGTGCACGGATGGGCATCATCCCCGAAGGGCACCCGCTCCACCCCGGCGTGAGTTGTTCGCCCGCCGCGCCGGAATCCGAACCGAACCACCCGCGAACAACCCTGGACAACCCCGCCACCAGCAGCGCCTGGACTCCACCCCCGCCCGGCGACCGGCGCGAACAACTCCCCGACGCGATCCTCGCCCTGCTGCCCGCGAAGCCGTACCTGTCCACCGCCTGCGACACCGCCCAGCAGCTGGAGCAAGCGCCCGCCCCGATCCCGACGAGCAGCGGCGCCATCCCGAACGTGCCCTGGTACGCGGAACGGATGCACGCCCGCTGCCGCCTCCAGCACAAGTTCACTGGGATGCCGTGCAGTTGCCCGTGTCACCAGCCGGCCGAGCCGCCCGTGCACATCGGCGGCCAGGCCAACGCGGAGGACTGCCCCGCCTGCAAGGGCACCAACCCGGACTACCCGTTCATCTGCCCCGGGCCGGACACCGCCGCGGTCGACGAGGTCGACGAGGCAGCCGGCGCGTGGACACCCGACCCGCCCATCGGATGCCTCACGGTCACCGCCGAACGCACACCGTCCCAACTCCCCGAACTCCGCGACCAGCTCGCAGACGCGACAGTGCCGCTCCTGCTCGACACCCTGCCCAAGGTCATCGCCAGGTCGCGCGGGTATGAGGTGGCCGACGCCGTCATGACGCTCCTCTACCGTGAATGGCCGTGGCTTCGCGCCGAGGCCGAGGAGCGGGACCAGCCCGGTGCCACCCTCCCCGCTCTCACCCCATGTACCTGCCGCCAAAGCGTCCACACCCGCGAACACGGGACACCAGTCGACGGCTGCCCGTGGTGTACGCCGAACCCTGACCGACAGACCGGACAGACTGACGCCGCAACCGCGCCGACAGGAGACCTACTGTGACCGTCCGCCACCATCCCAAGCCCCTGCCGGACGAGCACTGGCAAGGCGAAGAACTCGCCGCCGACGACACCCACCGCTACCTGTGGCTGTGGCAGGGCTTCAACATCCGCCTGATCGCAGTCCCGCACGACGACGACCTGGGCTACGACCACGGCTGGTGCTACCCCCGTGACCCCGCAATCGTCCGGGCCGCGGTCGCTGGCTGGGACCCCGACACGCAAGACGAGCCCGCCGACTGGCACAAACGGCCCACCACGCCCGTGCGGCGAGCCCCACGCCGCGACGAGCAGCCGGACTACAACCGGCCCCGCTGCGTCCACGGCTGCTACCTGCACGACGGATGCCGCACCATCGGCTGCCCAGAAGCAGTCGGCCACGGCGGCCCCTCGGTACGTGAAGCAGCCGCCGCCGACCGACGCTGGGAACTGGAGAAGACGGGCGAATGACGCTGGTGGCGCGAGGGTCAACAGCGCAACGAGGGCCCGGCCGAGACGATCGGCCGGGCCCTTCGTCAAGTGTTCTTCTTCCGGGACGGCCACACCTCGTGACCCGGATCCCACCAAATGATGTGGAAGACGTTGCCGACCAGGAACCCCCACAGTCGGCCAGGCCCACCGATCCGCAACTTCCAGATCTTCGTCATGTCGGGAAGGCCGATCGCGGTCAACCGCTCCAGCGCAGTCTTGTTCGGCAACTCCGCCACGTCGTGGCACTTGCCGGGCCACTCGCCCCGATGGAACAGCTCATTGATCGTCTGGTTCTCGAACTTGACCATGTCGATGATCAGCGCCTGCACCCGCTCGTGGTCCAGAGGGGCCAAGCCCCACGGCCCCTCCCGGTCCAGATGCGTGAACCGCCAACAGATGCGCTCCTCGGAACTCGATGAGCTCGGCAGCAGCGATGACGGATCGCCAGTGCGCTTGCCGGCCGCAACACTGCCAGACGGCAGCGCAAGCTTCTTCTGCGCTTTCCCCCGCTTGTTCACTCAGTCAGTCCTCGCGGCCCACAAGCGCGCCGAAGAAGTCGGCGATCTCCTCATCCCGCAACTCCTCGTTGCTGCGCTGCAGATCCGCGACCCCGGCCCGTTCCCGGGCCGCAAGCCACGGGCCCGGCTGGTGGGTCATCGCCGACAGCTCGTGGGCGCTGTAGGTGCGAAAGTTTTCCAGCACCACGTTCACCGAATCGCGTTCGTCGTCGTCGAGCACCGTCGGGTCGCCGGCGATCTCGCCGCGGTCGAGGTTGAAGCGACCCCGGTGCAGCCCGTACAACTCGTACACGACCGGCCCGTTCGCCCATGCCTCGAAGCGCTCCGGGAAAAGCGGCCGGTCCTCCCACGCCAAGTGGTAGCCGTAGGCGAAGTAGCAGAGCTTTTGCAGCTTCATCGCGGACATCGGCGCTTCCTTCGCCAGTATGTACGCGGCCACATCCCGCACGGATGCCATGATCAGTGTCCCCTCTTATGCCTGACCACACCGTAGATGAGCCGCCCCCGGCTGCGACTCATCAGGTCTACGGGCATGCAGACACGTCCCCCAGAAGGCCCAGGGTATCGGGGCTTACGGCAGCTCGGAAGACAGCGGGTGAAGGTCTGGACGCACCGTGACGGATCGAACACATGTATGGACGGATGGGTTGTGTAACCGCCCTCCGTAGCCAGCCGTCCGTACCCGCCGTACCTAAAACTGCCCGGTGCAGACCAGGCAGAGGCGGGCCGTCTTCCACTCCGACAACGCACCCCTATACCGCTCCACGCCCGCATGCCCGACCGCACCCCACACCAGACCACCCACCGCCACCAACAGCCCCAGCAGAACGGCACCCGACAGCAGGAACGCGATACCCGCAGCCACCGCGAGCAGCGACTGCCAGTAGACGCCAGACACCTCAGCCGGCGGGGCGTAACGCGCCTTCAACGGCGACTCCGCGGGAAGACCCTCCCAGAACAGGCTGAGGCTCTGAACGTTGACGGACGAACAAACCTTGCACTCCACAGCCAACTCCCGGCATCCGCACGACACTTGGCGGAAGACTCGCCAGCCGAGAGAGTGACGGCAAGGGGTACCGGGCAGTGTGTGAGCGAGGGCACAAGGCGGGCGCAACAAGGGCCCCATCCGTTGCGGATAGGGCCCTTGGCTCGGGCTGTTATGCGGAAGCCTTGCTTCTGAGCGCAATGCCCCGCCGCTTTTTTTGGCCGCCAACGCCACCTTGCAGAAGTTGAGAAACTCGCTGAAAGGAAACACCGAGTACGCGACCAGCGTCTCGTTGGCTCAGGTCGCGCGTGAGGACTGCTGCGGCTTTCTGCATAGCCTGGCGTTCGGCATCAGCCGCTACGCGAGCAGCCTTCTGCGCCTTCGCGACCTCAGCTACCACTGCCTTCTCCTCGGCGGACAAGATCGGTACGACATCAACTGCCACACTGGCAGGATCGATGTCGAGCATCACGGCGATAGCCTCACGGGCCGCCTCGTCGGCGCGCTCCAAACGCTTCGCCTGGCTGAACACTCCGGGAAGATCGGGCACCTCAAGGGCCCACCACTCGCCGACGCGTCGCGCAGTAACGCGGTAGGCGCTCACCGCCACCACCCCTTTCCGAGCTCATCTTCCAGGAACTTGCAGATCCCCTCGGCGGTCATCTCGTTGACTTCAGTGTGCTTGGGGATCGTCACAGGGGTGCTGCCGCAGACCCACTGCTCGTGGCTGCCCTTCTGGCGCTGCTTAAGGAAGGGGATGCCCCTGGCTTTGGCTGCGTCTCTGATCTTCTTGATCAGGTCCCTGTGCTTCACGAGTGTAAGTCTATGCGCGCTAGACGAGTCAAGTCAAGCGCGACTAGACGGCACCCTTGCGTGCGGCCTCACCAGCCCCCAGTGCCGCAACCGAAGGGCCGCAGGAGGGGCTCAGAGCAGGCGCACAAACGCACGCTCCCCGTTGTGAAAGAACGCGGTCAGGCCGGCATCGCTCTTGCCCTCCCGCGTCGACCACACCTCCAGCCGCTCCGTATCCGCAGGCTCCGCCGCACCAATCACCCCAGCCAGCCACGCATCCGGCGCACCATCCGCCGGCGCCGCCGTGTACCCCGGCGGGCCGGCGGTCACCGGCGCAGTCGGAGTGCTGTGCTTCGCACCATCCGCAAGCTGTCCGATCACCTGCCAGCGGCGCTCCTTACCGCCCACCGCAACCGACAGTGCATACGGATGCTTGCCACCGTCGATGATCTGCACTTGCTGCACGTCAGAGCTGTTCTTCAGGACATCGACCAGGAAGTCGCGATACTCGGCGGGGCGCATGTTGAAGGATCCTTTCATGGCGGCGGGCGCCAGTTTAGAGGCGGAGAGGTAGGCGAGTGACAGAAGGGCAGGAAGGCCCGGCGAGGCGCGCCAGGAGGCGATACAGAGACGCAGGAGCCCCGCCCGAACCCACTCCGGAACGGGGCACCACCGCACGCACCAGATCAGGCAGCAGCCTCGATCGCCGCCCGCGCAATCCGCGCAGCGCCCTTCATCCGCATCGCAAAGGCGATCAGCTCATCGGCCGTCTCATCCGCCATATCCGGAGTCAGATACGCGTCATTCGAACCGTCCGTCACCGACACCGCCGCCACCCGCATCCGCGAATCATCACTCACCGGATCGGCATACAGCTGGCAGTACAACTCGAACGCCGAATACAAGTCGTCGCCCATCGTCGGCACCTGCACGTGATCGACGCCCCCGCGGTGGGTCACATCCTCGACGGCGGGCTGACGATCCGCGAGGTGGTCCAGAACGCACCAGGTCGGGCATGGAAGGTAGGCCACCTGGACGCGGCCCGGCCGGCCAATCGACGCCGGGGCCAGGCGGAAACCCGGGGCGGCGGCGGGCAGTGTGGCGGACGCCGCAGACGCGGGGGAGTCGTCCGAACTAGCAACGTTGCAAGTGGCGGCTACAGTGGTCATGAGACCTTCTCTCTGACGGGTGATGGTTTTGGATCAGCGGCGGGAACCGCTGGTTGAACTGGCCGGGCGTTGGTAGCGCCCGGCCGTTCGCGTTCTGGCGCCGACTGTAGAGCAGGCCGCGCACCATGTCCGACCTGCAGACTTTCCCGTCCATCACCCAAATGGGTGACGGCGCAACACTTTCGAATTCGGTGGCCCCCCACGACACCGGCCCACCCACCTGCAACGGTGAGCCGAAGCTACTTTGAGGAAAACAGCTTCGCCATTTCCTGGAACTGCCGTGCGACCCAACGAGGCGGCAAGCGAGTCGTCTGGAAAACGATGACGCCATGGCTGGAACAGGTGCGCCGGGCCCTGTAGTGACCCTCGGAATCCTTGCCTGACCGGAGCCGACCATCCAAATTCCTGTGCCGGTTGGCACAGCGACAACTGTCGTATCCGGCCTCATCAGGCACCCCCTCCCACCAGCGGAAACCGTGAACTTGACGACGCGATAGGATGCGCTACCCCTCGCGGTACAGCGGCCGGACGGTCAGACACAGACGGGAACGGCCGGAAGGTGGCGGACGGGGCTGTTCGTTTTACGGGGCCTAGAACTCGTACCGCGTCGTGAGCAGGTCGCCGTTCTTGACGATCCTGTACAGCCCCAAGGGGTGTCGATCTTCCGAGTAGGTCACCCGCAGAGTGACCAGCAGGGGTACGACCCCAAAGACCTTTACCGCCTCGGCGTTGGCCGGAGCTGCAGTGACCCGGTCTGTCGTCTCGTGGACCGTGCTGTCGGCTCGGGCTTCGGGGTGCCGGTAGAAGTGCACGAGCTCCACCGGGCGGCCGTCGATCACCCGGACCCATCTCTTCGCGTCGAGATCCGTTCCTGGCGGTACACCCAGGGCCGCGCAAGAACGCGGCGAGGGAGTCGCGCGGTGCGTCGACATCTGCTCGATAGATCCCTCTGTGCCCTCGCTGCCTGCCACCTCATGGCGGAGGCCGGCAGGGGTGACCGCGACGACACCGAAGCCCTGTCGGCCGACAGCGAATCCCTGAGCCTTGAGGAGATTCAGGGCGCGCTGGATGGTGAGCGATGCGACCCCGTAGACCTCGATCAGCGTCCGAACCGTGGGGAATCGATCGCCTGACCGCATGGCTCCCGACTGGATGAACCCTTTCAGTTCGTGGGCGATGAACTCGTATGGGCTCCAGGTTCCGCCAGGGATCTCGTTCGGACCCCATGGGGTGATCTCGTCGATGATCGACGACGGCTTGTTCTGGTGATTGTGCAGCGGCTTCTCGGCGCGGATCGCAGCGCGTTCCGCGTCGAGCGCTTCGGGCCGGCTGTCGAGCCACTCCGTCGTCTTGTCTGCAACGTCTGACCACCAGGGCTTGGATTCCGCATGCTGGCGCCAGCGGGCTTCCGTGTTGCCGCTGACCCCGACGTAGAGCAGCTGTCCGGCGGCATCGAAGAAGCGGTAGAGCGCGGTGCGCTCGGTCATAGGCGAGGTATCCCTTCTGGCATGTCTGGCTGCCTCACGCCCCCGGAGGATCGGGGTTGTGTGCGGCGCCACACCCACCGTGACGCAAGTCCTTCGAAGGAGTCAAGCCCTTCGCTCATTTCGCCCAGTTCGCATCACGGATCGACAGGTAGTTAACATCTTCGAAGAAGTCGATCGAGGAGGACCATTGGCACCACGCAAGGGGGAGCCCGGGAGGTTCCTGTACAAGGAGCTTGCGGCGGAGTTCCGCGCCCAGATCCAGTCCGGCGCGCTGGCCCCTGGTGACATGCTCCCAAGTGAGACTGTGCTCATGGAGGGGCGCGGGGTCGCTCGCTCGACCGTTCGCCAAGCCTACGATCTCCTCAAGGCCGAGGGGCTTGCCGCAAGCAAGCAGGGGAAGGGCGTCTACGCGCTGAACCCCAAGAAGATTGTCCGTAACGCACAGAAGCGCCTCTCTCGCGAGGTCTGGGAATCCGGACGATCCATCTGGAGTATCGACCTCGAGGGGCGCGAGCCGAACGCGCAAGTCGAGGTCGACGCCGACATCGAGGCGCCCGGGTATATCGCCGGCGTGCTCAGCGTCCAGCGAGTGTGTCGACGGCGGCGAGTTTTCTCCCTCGATGACCGCACGCTCATGGTGGCCACGTCCTACCTGCCTGCCGATCTCGCCCAGTTGGCCAGCATCGATCAAGTCGACACGGGCCCCGGCGGGATGTATGCCCGACTCTCCGATGCTGGTCGCGCTCCGGTTGATGCGAAGGAGCGCATCAGGGCGCGCGTCGCCATGCCCGACGAGGTCGACGTGCTGGAGCTCGGCGCCGGCGCATGCGTGATTGTTATCGAGCGGACTGTCACCGACGCCGAGGAGCGAATCCTCGAGGTCAATGAGATGACGCTCGATGCCGCACGTTACGTCCTGGAGTACGACTTCAAGCTGTAGCTGCCCCGCCAGTAGCCCCCTCTGACATCCGTCAGTGGGGGCTTTTTCGTGCACCCGAACCCCCGCGAACTCAGTTCACTTGGCGAGCTTGACAACTCCTTCGAAGGACTGCATGGTTGAACCCGTCGACCTCCTTCGAAGGAGTTGTCACCAACTAGCCATTGGAGCCCTGCGTGAACGCCGAAGCCCGAGACCCCGTCGCAGCGCCAGGTGACGAACTGCTGGAAGCCAAGCAGGTCGCCGCGCTCATGAAGGTCCATGTCGCCACCGTCTATCGCTTGGCCGATAGCGGCCGACTGAAGGCCATGCGACTGGGGTCGGGCGAGAAGAGGCGTCGCGGCTTCCGCTGCTGGGCCTCGGAGGTTCACGCATACATGCACGGCTCGCAAATCCCTACCGAGGAGGCGGCATGACCACCGCAATCTCCACTCAGACCCCCACGACCCACACCCCGACTCCGAACTCCCACTTTGCGGCGATGCGCCGCTACGAGGATGCTGCTCGCAGCGTCTCGGTCCGTCGCTCGGCTGGCAGTATCCCGGCCAGCGAGTTGGAGGCGGCGATGGCGACCCAGGAGAGCTACTACCTGCTGGCTGCCGCGTACCGTTGTGCGGCTCACCGTCGGGAGCGTGCCGAGAGGTTCGCGGCATCCCGTCCGGGCACGTTGCTCCGCGTCATCGGGCGCGGTGTGCGTGCCGTGCGATCGGCGGTGGCGGCATGAGCGCCCCGCTCCCCACGGATCTTCCCGTTGCCCCGCTCCCCGTGCCTGTGATCGCCGCGATGCACCGGATTGAGGCGCGTCTGGCGGTTGCGTCGGCTGGCGAGTCGCTGACCGTCAACGGCGTGACGTGTATGGCGGTGTCGCTGCGGGTGGCGGATCTGTTGGCCCGGCACGACCGGCTGCAGTCGCGTTGCCGGCGTCTGTCGGCGAAGGCGGTCACGTCGGAGGACTACAACCAGTTGTTCGACTGGCATGTGTTCCTCACCGACTGTCGCTGCCAGCTCGAGGCTGCTGGCGCGTTGCATCTGGTCGGCGAGCGCGAGAAGGCGAAGGAGCCGACGCTCCCGCAGCGCCCTCGTGGCCCGCACCCGCAGTGCGCGGAGGCGGTTGTCTGATGGCGCGCACTGTGTACGCCGAGGTCGATGCAGGTCATCCGCGCGGTTCGTGGCCGGCGGAGGAGAAGGCGGCCGAGCTGACCGCCTCCGGTGTCCCGGCGACGGTCGTGATGTCGATGGACGAGGGCAAGTTCCTCGTCGTCCCGAAGCCTGAGGGGCGGCCGTTGTGACGGATGCCGAGAAGGCTGAGTTGTCCCGCAAGGTCGCCGAGGCGAACAAGCGCTCCGAGGAGCGCCCCCGCGGCTAGCCCACCAAAGCCGCCGCACTGGCGGGGATGACGTCCCCTGCGGCCTCCGTCAGTGCGGCTTCCAACCCTGCACCACCCCCACTGCACCTACACCCCGAGAGGGTTTGTGATCCCCCATGTCTCCATACCTGTTCAGCGCCGACTATGCCGTCACCGAGTTCGGCCGTCAGGCCCGCGCCAACACGACGGTCGCTGAGGCGTCCGTCCTCAGCATCAGTGACTTGTTTGGCGAGTACGCCAGGGCTCGTGCGGCTGGTGATCTGGCTTTGATGTGGCAGATCCGGCAGCTCACCGACGGGCAGCTGCTCGCCGAGCTGGACGGCTTCGACTACCCGGCTGCCGCCTGATGGCTGCCGTCGAGATCGTGTCGTTCGGGTTCCTGCACGGCCCGGCGCCGGAAGCAGACATCGTGCTGGACCTGCGGCGCGCATTCCGCGACCCGCACATCGACCCGCGTATGCGGGAGTTGACCGGCCGGGACCGGCGTGTGCGGCGGGCCGTGCTCCGTACCGCCGGGATCCGCGCCCTACTGAAGGCCACCGTGCAGCAGGTGCGGGCCTACACGAAAGGCCCGGGCGTCGAGCGGATCGTGATCGGGTCAGCGTGCGCCGGCGGGAGGCACCGCTCGGTTGTCGTCGCCGACAAGCTTGCCCGCCGACTCCGGCGCCGCGGCCACACCGTGACCGTCCACCACCGCGACCTGCACCGCCCCGTCGTCCAGCGCTGACCGACTCGACTATTCCCCTCCATCAGAAGGAGTTACCCGACATGAGCACCCGCATCCTCACCCGCGCCGCCGAACTCACCGGCAACCGCAATGCCGCCGTCGATATCCAAGACGACACCCGCCGCTCCTACGCCCGCTGCCAGCCGTGCGGTTGGACCCGGGACCACGGCACCGCCTACCGCGAGCAGCTCATCAAGTGGGCGCAGGAGCACGCCGACCAGTGCACCGCCCTCCCCAGCTAGACCGACCGACTAGCCCCGGCCCGGCCACCACGGGCGTCCGCAGCAAAGCAGGCCGGGGCACGCACCGCACCATCCCCCGATCTGAGAGGACCCGCATGTCGCAGGACACGCCGAAGCCGACCCCCAAGCGCGACTACCCCATCCTCATCCCGAGCAAGCCGGTCTGAGCAGCCCGCAACCCCGAGGAGAACCGCATGGCGAGTAACCGCCGTATCGACAAGACCACGCAGACGTTCGCCGGCACTTCGTACCGCGTCGCCGGTGATCCCGAGCCGGTCGCGTTCAAGACCAGCGCCGAGGCCGAGAAGCGGGCCGAGCGCCTGGACGCTGCCGAAGCGATCGCCGACGCGTACCGCAACCCCAACCGCTGACCGGCAACTGCCGGATCAGACACCCCAACCGGAAGAGCCAGCCATGGGCCTGCTCAGCAAGAACGAGACCGGTATGCCCTGCCAGGCATGCGGCCACGACACCACCCCGCAGGACCCCGCCGTCCGGATCAAGGGCGACAACGCCCGCATCCACAAGAGCCACACCACGACCCCCGGCAGCGGCTTCTTCGGAGCCAAGACCAAGCGCTGACCGGCTGCCCGATCCGTCCGTCTCGCACGGGCGGTGAGGGGAGCCGGGACAGCCCCGGCCACCTGGATGAGGAGAAATCACATGGGCCGATTCAGCCCCGTAGCAAAGCGCCACATCGACGCCGCCACCGAGGCGAAGGCGCGCGGCGACCGTTCAGAGATGTTCAGCCAGCTCTCGCAGCTCGTCCTCAACGGCACCGATGAGGATGCAGCGCGGGTGATGTTCGCGGCAGTCAAGGCCGCGAACAAGGGTCGCTGACCGACTGCCCGCCGTATCACACACCATCTGAAAGGAGCCCGCGATGGGCCAGTTCGACACCGTCGAGGGCAACCGGCAGGTCGCAGACCTCGCCGACCACCGTGCCGCTGAAGCCCTGGAGAAGGGCGACACCGACAGGGCTTACGTCGCCAGTTCCTTCGCCGCCACCGCTCGTGACATCGCCGACCTGATCGAGCGCAAGGGCTGACCGTTCCCCGATCCGCCGGACCCTGCACCCCTGGCGGTGAGGAGACCCGGCCAGCCCGGCCCCGTCCCGAACCTGAAGGAGCACCGCATGTCGATCGAGAAGACCTACGAGCCCGGCGTCCGCCCCGGCACGCTGCGCGACGTGTACCGAGTCGCCGGCGACCAGCCGTACAAGACCCATCCCACCGAGGCCGAGGCGAAGGAGCGGGAAGCCGAACTCGCCGCCGACACCGACACCGACTGACCGTCCACCACCCGCAAGATCCACCACCCCCGCGAAGATCCCGGAAGGACTGAACCGCCATGACCGCCAGCCCGCCGACTGTGAACGGCCACGCCCGGCCGCCGGCCCTGCAGGTCATGGGGGACTGGCAGCCCATAGACGCCACCCCCACCGAGCCCGAGACCGCCGAACCCCCCACCGCCGAGCCGCTCGACACCGAGTCGGACGTCGTCGCCCAGGCCAAGGCCGAGGCGATCCGTGCCGAAGCGTGGGCCAAGTCCGAGAAGCAGCGCATCGCCGCCGAAGCCGAAGCTGAGGAGCGCCGTATCAAGGCCGAGGCTGAGGCTGACGCCATCCGCATCCAGGCGGAGGAGAATGCCCGCAAGCTCCACCTCGCCAACAACCGCGCCGCCCGCAAGGAAGCCGAGGATCAGGCCGCATCCGACGCGCGGATCGCCGACCACAACCGGCGCCGCGACGAAGCCGATCGAGCCCGCCGGCAGGCAGTCCGTCAGGAGGCGGAGCAGCAGCAGACCGAGGTTAAGCAGGCGAAAGCCGTTCAGGAGTCCGGCAAGAGGTGGCGCAACGTCGCTCTCGCCTTCTACGCCTTGTGTGCCGCAGTTGCCCTCCCGGTTCAGATGGCCGCCTTCTACAACCCGGATGCCAAGTACCTGCTCGTCGCCCCGGTCTTCATCGAAGTGATCGCCTTGGTCGCCCTTGTCGGCGCGGCTGCCGCCGTCACGGCTGGCCGCCCGCACTGGCACTACCGGCTAGTCGCCTGGGCGGGCGCGCTCACGGCCGCGACCATCAACATCGTTCACGGGCTCGCCGAGTATGACGCGGCGACCGCGTTCGGGACTGCGCTCGCTTCGATCGCCGGCCCTGGCATGTGGGACCTCCACGAGCACGGACGCATCCGCAAGCGTGACGGCAAGTTGTCACGGCGGGAGCGGCAGGCCGCGAAGAAGGCGGCCAAGGCGGAGAAGAAGCGGAAGGCGTCCGAGGAGAAGCAGCGGGCCGTCGAGAATGCTGCCGCAGACAAGGCGGCCGAGGCGGAGCGGCAGCGGCTTTCGAAGCAGCGCCAGGAAGAGTTCAAGGACGTCTGGCCGGAGGCCGTGAAGATCGCCGCTGCTGTCGGATCGACCACCGATGACGACGCCGTGTGGGTGCGCGCCTACCGCAACATCAAGGGCTGCGATCCGGGCGAGTCCATCGAGTCCATCACCGCCCGCCGGGCAGCCGAGAAGCGCGTCCAGGCAGCCCTCACCGGCACCCCCGTGAACACCCTCAGCAAGACCACGAACGCGCAGCGTGCGATCCAAATTAAGAACCCTTCACGGCGGTCCTCGTACAAGCCTGTTCCGCCCGTCCGCCAGCCCGGCGACACGCCTTCGTATCACCCCGCTGCGCGTCGTGCTCACGGCGAGACGAAGCGCCGCACGAACGCCGCCAAGTCCTCCCGCCCGAACGACGTCTAACCCACTCTCAGGAGACCCCAGTCATGAACGAGTCCTTTCGTCGGATCGCCGTTTCGGGCAGTGCGGCTGTCGCCCTCCTCGGAGGCGTCGCCACCCTGGCTGTCGCGAACGCCGAGCCTGCTTCTGCGACCGAGATTCAGTCCGCTGTCGACCGCGCTACGGGAGCCGCGGTGAAGTTGCCGGACGGCCGCACCCTCCACGTGCCCGGCATGGACGCCGCGGCCTACCGGGTCGACGCCGGCCACTACACGGCGGCCGTCACCCTCGCCTCCGCCAAGACCAGCATCGGCAGCACGGGCGACATCACCAACGGGCTCACCCCCGACAGCGGCTCCGCCCTCCAGAACCCCTTCAACACCGGGCAGGTGCCCGCCGGCTACGGCCAGCAGATCCAGACCCAGGCAGGCGGGGGCACCATCAGCCTGACCGTGGCCATCGGTGTCGCCCTCCTCGCCGTGGTCATCGTCATGGTCAAGAAGGGCCACGTGAAGTTCGCCCAGGCGTTCGCCTGTGTCGCTCTCGGCGTGTACCTCGCCCCGACGTTCTTCGGCCCGCTGATCCAGCAGCTCGGCGGGTCCGCGGCGAGCGGCCTCGGCAACGTCTGGGCCGGTTTCTAAGCCACCCCACCGCGGGGCCCACCTAGGGCCCCGCTCCTCTCCCGGAAAGGAATCGGCCCTGTGGCCACCGAGATCGAGCGCACTCCCGTCGAGCAGCAGGCAATCCCGCCCATGCCCGTCGACCCACCCAAGACGCCCGAACCGTCGCGAGGCGACCGTGCCAGGGCTGCGTTCAAGGAGCAGAGCGGTCACGCTGGCGCCCGTATGAAGGACTGGTTGGCCACCCGCGACCTCGAACTCCTCGACGTCGTACAGGCCGCCACTGAGGCCAAGCAGCGCAAGCACACGCAGCGCCTCGCGCAGCAGCAGCGGCTCGTCGCCGAAGCCCACGGCCGATTCGCCCACGCCAAGATGCAGGCCGACGCCAGTGAAGGCGGCAGCAGCGCGAACGCCCTGTCCGGTCTCGCTGGCCGGGTTGCCGCGGAGGAAGCCAAGCTGGCCGGGATGCAGGCGATACCGCTGCTGCCGCCCACCGACCGGGAGATCAACAACACCCGGCACGGGAAGAAGGCCACACGGGCCGGCATCGTCGCCGGAGGGGGCATCGGGTCCCTCTCCGTGCTCGGCACCGCCGTCGAGCAGGTCGCCAACGGCCAGCCCCTTCTCCTCGGGGTCGCAGTCACCGCGGCAGGCTATGGCTGGTACCTGCTGTCCCGCCCCTTCGTGGCAGGCCGCGACGGGCAGGCGGTCGAGGCCCCTTTCGCCTTGACCCCGGCCAGCCTGCCCGCCACATTTCAGGCGGGGACGGCCGGGGGAGCGGCGCCGATCGTCGGCGGGAACGTCGTCATGTCCGTCGAGCAACTTCCCGAAGGCGCCAAGCCGTTCCCCATCCGCAACGCGCAGACGCCTGACCAGCTCGCCCAGTGTGTGCTGCTGGCGGCGCGAGCCGAGAGCGTGCCGATCGTCGAGGTGTCGGACGTGCAGCGGCAGCCGTGGGGCTGGCAGTGCACCGTCCGCGTCTCCGACGGCACACCGGAGGCGATCATCGCCAAGGCGGGTGACCTGGAGACCCGATTCGATCTCCCCACCAACGGCGTCCGACCGCAGCCGATCAAAGCCCGCCGAGCATGCGCCATCCTGCGACTCATCGAAGGCAACCCGTTCGCCACCGCCCCTGGCCTGCCTTACCGGGCCCCCAAATCGCTTTCGGTCACCGACAAGTTCCGCGTCGGTACCTCGGTCGGCGGCGATCCGCTGGAGCTGTCCCTCGCCGGCGTTATGGGTCTGTGGGTGGCGGCCTCCGGTGGCGGCAAGACCGGCATCCTTCAGGCGCTGGCCGAAGGCGTAACGGCCTGCCGCGACAACATCACGATCGACCTCGACCCGTTCGGTGACGGCCTCGAAGACCTCGGGGACGCAGTAAGGATCACAGCCCGTACCACCGAGCAGATCGAAGCGGTCCTGCTGTTCTTCCTGGTTATGGCAAAGGGCCGTGCGCGGCTGCGGGCCAAGCTCGGCATGGGGAAAAAGTGGCAGGCGAGCCCTGAACGCCCCGCTGTCACGATCTTCTTCGACGAGCTCCCGAAGGCCAGCGCGCTGGCCAAGCGCCTGTACTTCGACCTGCTGCTCGTCGGCCGCAAGGAGCTGATCGTCGAGCAGGCTGCCGCGCAGGGCGGCCAGAGCAGCTACCTCGGGGCCAACATCGCCCAGATGGTCGCCCTCGCGGCGGTCGGCCCCTGCAAGGTCGAGGACACCCGGTCGGTGTTCGGTGACGGTTCCGTCAGGGAGGGCTACCTCCCCCACAAGCTGTCCCCGGCCACCGCCACAGACCCGAAGGATGCCGGCCACATCTTCATCCAGGGTGTGCCGGGCATGGCGGACGAGCCGATCGAGTACGCCATCCACGAAGTGCCGTCCGCGACTCTGCGGCAGCTCGGTCAAGAGCGCCTGGAATCCGGACTACTCGATCCAGACCAGGACAGCCTCGACGCCATGCGCGGCGTCGACCTGCCCGAGTACGTCGAGCCCGAGTACGACAAGGACGGAAACCTGAAGAAGCCGGCCCCCGTCGAACTCCTCACCTGGGAGCAGCTGCTCAAGCTGTGCGGCGCCGAGCCGCCCGCCAGTGCGGAGCTCACGGACGGTCCCGCGCGCGCCGCGGTTGAGGCTGCGGTGGCGCTCATGGAGAAAGTGAGCGTCGACCGGATGACAACGGAGACGCTGCTCGCGGCCGTCCAGGGCTACGACCCCAGCGTGTATGGCGAGATGGCTGTCGACGAGCTCAAGGCGCTGATGAGCCAGGCCGGTGTTGGTGGGCCCGTTCAGCTCGGGGCCATGGGTGACAAGAAGAATCCGCGCGGCTTCAAGCTTGATCGACTCCGCGCCGCTCTCTGACTGATACATCCCGTTATGTCTGTCGGTCGGGGCCTGCTAGTGGCCTGGTTGGCAGAAGAATCAGCAGGTCGCAGCCGCTATCGGCTCTGGTCGCGCGTCGGTCGTAGCAGCAGCATAGCGGCGCTCGTAGCGGCTGTGACCTGCGGCGATACATCCAGACCAGCCCCGACCAGGGGCAATAAACCATCACAAATCGGAATGGAGATCCACTCATGTCCAAGTGCTGGCAGCCCAACCAGGCGAGCAAGTTCGCCAAGGAAGTCAAGCTCGGCAAGCCCTACTACACGGTCAACGACATGGCCACGAACCTCGCCCCCTGGGGAGACGCCCAGACCTACTCGGTCCACGTCTTCACCGAGCGCTCCAGTTTCACCGCCCGTCCGATGACCGACGGAGGCACCTCCGCCGTCGGCCTGTGCCAGCGGCAGGGCCCGGTCTACGACGCGCCGCCCCGCGGCCTCCGCAACATTGCCGGACCCGCCCCCCAGGTCGCCGGCCCGCTCCCCGCCGGATACGAGGGCGTCCTCGACGAGGACGAGATCCGCGGCCTGGAGAAGCGCGTCCGTGACGGATCTGATCCCCGCACCCGCCGCTCGCCCAGGTCCTGGCGCATCTGACAACCGATCAAGGAGAACCCCGTGCAGTACACCCACCAGTCCGTGCAGGAGTACGTCGCAGCGAAGAAGCGCGGCGACCGCGCCGCCACCGACCGCATTCTCGCCGAGGTGACGGCCCGCTTCGACACCCGCACCACCGACGGCAGCGAAGCCCGCGAACTCTTCGAAGCCACCATGAGCGTCCAGTTCAGCGAAGGGGAGTGACCGAGATGGACTACAAGCATCAGTCGGTTCGCGACTTCGTTGCCGCGATGGGGAGCGGTGATCAGGCCGCTGCCGAACGGATCGCCCACGAGATCGTCGAGCGCAACAAGACCAGCGCCAACCCGGGCGAACTGTCCGAGCTCTCCTGGGCCAACGCGTCCACCCCGCTCGGCAACCAGTAGCTCAGCCGGGGCGCCCCTTCCCGCCTGCCAGCAAAGCAGGGGCGCCCCATTCACCCGCCACGCGCCAACGCGCAGAAAGCCCACCCACATGACCACGACCACCCTGCCCGCAGCAAGCCCGCCCCGAGCGCCCGCGCCAACCCACCTCGACCTCGAAGCCCGACTTGCCCTCGTGGGCGCTCTCATGGCAGGCCGCCTCGACGAAGCGGCCGTCGCCTTCGAGGTGAACACCGCCCACATTTCCAGCGCCGACCCGATCCCCGAGAGGACCGCCCCGCTCCGACTCACCCCCGCGGCGACGCCCTGCCCGTACAACACGCCCATCGCGGCCACGCTTCACCGGGCGCGCATCCGGCTCGAGACCGACGGCTGGTGCCGCGACAACCTCTTCGACGAGTCCGGCGCGATCTGTCCTATCCGCGCCATCCGCCTCGAGGCCGCCAGCCGACGCGAAGCCGACGACGCGTGCGTGCTCCTCCTTGACGCCATCCGGCGCGACTTCGCCACCGCGGAGACGATCCCCAGCTGGAATGCGGCTCAGACCAGCGCCGCGCCCGTCCTGCTCTACCTCGGACGCGCCGTCCAACTCGCCCATGCCCGCAACCTCTAGACCCGACCAGAAGGAATTGATCCGCATGGATTTCGACGAGAACGGCCGCGCCGTTTTCAGCGACGAGGAGCGTGCCCAGATCGCTGGCGAGCAGGACCAAATCGCCGCGCGCCTATGGGAGGGCGTGACCCGTGTCGAAGCGAAGGGCGACATGCGGCAGGGCGGCAAGTTGCGGGCCCAGGCGTGCGAAGCCGAAGACCTCGCCAAAGCTGCTCGCGAATCCAGCGCCGCACTCGCCCGCATCTACTGATCCACCGCACCCGAAAGGACACCTCAAATGGGAATCAGCATCAGCCACAGCGTTCCGTCCACCCGCTCCGCCACGACCATCGGCAACCTCGGCCAGCACCTCGCCCATACCCTCACCGGCAGCGAATGGCGGCAGATCGCGCACCTCTTCGACGGCCACCTCCGTGCACCTGTGTACACGCCGCCCGCCGAAGCGGGACGCATCGGCAGCCTGCTCCACAAGGCCGCCAACAGCCGGGCCATGGACCGGGGATGGGGTGACCTCGCCACTCTCCTCGGCGACGCCGCCAACCGTGCGGCCCGCGCCGGCCAGAACTGGGAATGGACCTGATCAACCGGACATGCCAAGGCCCTGATCCTCACGGACCGGGGCCTTGGCTACGAGTACAGCGCGTGCGACCCAGTCTGTGCCAGCCGCGTCCGTCGGTAGCGTCGCCGGGACCGCTTCAAGTAGCAGGCAGATGCGATCCAACTCCCGCTGGCAGGCGGCCTTGCTCGTCGCGCGAACCATGTACGTCACCGTGGCCATGAGTGGAGTCTGACGGGCCCAGCGGGGGAGTAGGGGCGGAACGGGGGAAGCCGCTACTCGGTGGCGCCATGTTCTTTGAGGATGGCCACTGCTGAGTCGACCCCGCCGACTTTCTGGATCAGTTCGCCCAAGTCGACTGGTACGACGGCGGCTTCGCGGGTTCCTCGGCTGGTGAGGAAGTAGACGCGCCTGAGTAGTTGCACGGCGTTGTGCAGCTTGCTGATGTTGGCGCGGGCGACCGCGATCGGCTGGTCTTCGAGGTTGGGGTCCATAGCGGCTAGATTACCATCGGGGCTTGATGTACATGAGGGCGCAATGTACATTGAAGTCATCGCCAGGGAGACCAGCAGGGGAGACGTCTTGAACACCTACGAACTCGCCACCACCACCGTCATCGGCACCGCCCTCGTCCTCGCGCCGATCGACCCGCAGCCGATCCGCGACCTCAACACCCCCATCCCCGGGCCGAAGCCCGAGCCCGTCGTCTACGACCAGGAGCTGTCGGCCAAGGTGCGCACCGCGCTCGGGATGCCCCGATTCGGCCCAGCCAGGGACGACAACGAGAGCGAAACCCGCGTCTGCATGTGGGACCAGGTGGTGCTGAACACCGTGTATGAGCGGGTCGGCGGCACCGTCACCGCCCGCACCGTGGAGCGCTCCGTCCTCCACGGCTCAACCTGGCAGGCCACCGAGATCACAGTCACCGTCGACCTGCCCGGCATCGGCCACGTCGAAGTCTTCACCGACTGGTACGAGGAGACCGGCGGCCGACACCTGCCCCTGATGCAGGCCATCCCCGACGCGATCCTCATCGCCAGCTGACCGCCAGCCCCAGGGCCGCCGCCCCCCACGGCGGCCCGCCCCGCCACCCAACACCACGGCGCAGCAGACGAACCAGACCGGCACGAGTAGGGAGCCCGCCATGCGCAACAACATGGCCAAGGAAGCGCGACTGCGCATGATGCGACTGGCGCGGCAGCGGGACACGCTTAAGACCGTCGCGGGTGTCGAGCAGCGCACCTCCATGAATGACGCCCGCACCGCCCTATGCCTCGCCCTAGGCCGGGACCTCGACGACATCGACCCCACCTCCGGCCACGACCTCAGCCGCGACGCCTACGAGGACGTCCGGAAGTCCTGGCGGTGGAACATCCAGATGCACGGGTGGAACGAGTGGTACGAGCTGGGGCTTGATGAGGCGCTGGCCTGGTGGCGCGAGCGCCGCCCGGAATTCGTCGACGGAGACGACTGGCTGGCCGGAATCCTCAAGGAGGACCCGCAGTGATCGCCCCGTCCGGCTACGGCCCCGCCCTCGCCCGCGTCCAGATGCTCGCGGATGCCCTCGCCGTCTAAGGAGCCCACCATGCCCGACACCCGCACCCGCGACCTCGTCGCCAAAGAACACACCACCTGGGCGGCCTACGCCCCCGACAGCCTCACCTCCACCGTCCTGCGCGCCCTCCTCTGGGAAATCGACCACCCCGCCGAGGAAGACCAGACGCCCGCCACCTACGCGGCATGGCTGGACAAGGTCGAACCCCGCGACCCGGACGGTGAACTGGAACACCCCGCGTACGTCGCCGAGCTGAAACGCGACTGCGAAGAGACCCACGGCAAGCACTGACCGCCCAGCCATCCGCTCCACCGAAGGAACCCCATGGACTTCAACGACGCCCTCAACACCGTCCTCGCGGACCTCACCCCCCAGCCCTGGGACTACACCGGCCCCGACGGGACCACCCTCCGCGTCATCCCCGCCGGGCTCCGCGAGGACAAGGGCCGCGCCGAGGTACTCATCCGCATCACCCGCGCCGACGCCACCGGGCTCTACGACTACGGGATCACCGGCCCGGACAGTCGCGGCGTCGCCGAAGTCGGCGTCACCACCACGGACCTGCCCAAGGTGATCGAGGCGCTCACCGAACGAGGATGGTGGGCCGACAACACGCTGATCTCCGGAGCCCTGCTGGTCGCGGCAGCTTCCGGAGGGGTGGCCGTGGGCGTCACGGAGGAGCACGGTGTCGGACAGCATGTCGACGTTGGGATGGTGCTTCCGGAATCCCAGCGCCTCCCGCTCGCGTCCGCGCTGCGCCGGGCGATGGATGTTGCGCGCGGGTGGGAGGACTGAGCTTCACGACCCGGGGCCCGCGTCGACCATGCGGGCCCGCCAACCGACCGCCCGACACGACAGGATTGCCACATGACCGACCCGCCCTCCCGCTCCGAACGGATGCGTCGGCGCCGAGCCAACCGGACCACCCACCCGGCCACCGCACAGGAGCGAATGCGGGCAGTGCACGCCGACGCGTACACGAACTGGCCCGACGGAGACCCGATCTGCGCCACCTGCCACAACGGCGACTGCCCCCGCTACTGGCGGATACAGCAGCGGCTCGACCGGCAGGAAGCCAAACGGCGGGCCGAACTGCCGGCCGCCCTCTACGACGAGGAACCCTGGTAGCCGGCCCTGCCCAAGCATCCCGCTACGACCGCCTGCACTGGAACCGAGACAAGGACTGACCCGTGAACCTGGACCGTGAGCCCGCCGCCATCGCCCGAAGCGCCGCCGAAGAAATCCGAGCCCTCAACCACCGCACCCTCGGAACCCACGCCTTCGAGGAGCCCTCCCAGATCTACAACACCATCAACGAGGTCAAGCAGGCCGTTTGGGGCATGCCGCAGGCCATCGAACAGAGCTGGTGCGAACTGCGCACCATGAGGGACGCCGGCAATATCCGGATGGACAACGACACCGACGTGGCCGAAGGGGCGGAGAAGGCGCGGCAGGAGCTGAACGACGCGCGCCAACTGCTCGCACAGGCAGGCCAGGCCCTCGACCGCGCCACCCAGACCCTCTCCCACATGGGCGGCCAGTGGTGACCGCCGCCTGGCCGTTCGGCACCGACGCCGAAACGCAGATGCTCGTCTCCTACCTGCTGGAACACCGCAACTACTGGTTCGGCAACGAGGGCTACGCCCGGAAGATGGACCAGCGCCCGCTCGACGTCGACAGCGGATGGAAAACGGTCACGTTCATCAAATACGGGTCGGATGACTGGGGTTACGGCCGCTCATCATGGACCTACGGACCAACGTTCGTGCCGTCCCCGCCAAACAGCCGAGGCACCCAGTACGAGCACGCCAAGCATCCCGGCCCGCTACCGCTGGAGCGAGTGATGGACTTGGTGCACACCGTCGGCAGCGACGAGCCGATGCAGCACTGGTCCGACTGGAAGAAGGCGCACCCGGAGGTGTTCCCCACGTGAGCGCACACCCGCACCGGCACGACACGACCGAGGTGCTGAAGGAAACGCTGGTCCGCGTGAGCGCCGGTGCCCAGCGGAACGAACTGCCGTGACCATCCGCCCCTGTGGCCCTGCTTCGCTGTCCGGAGCGGGGCCACAGTCGTGTCCCCGATAGGCCCCAATCGCGGTACATGCCCCACCATCCCCGGCAGTTCGGCGATACGATCCCCGCCTCAACGACACCTCGGGGGACCCTATGTACGCCCGCGCCAGAGCCGCCGCGCTCGCTATGATCGCCGCCCTCAGCCTCACCGCCTGCAGTGCCGGAAGCACCGTCACCAGCACACCCAAAGCATCAGTCAGCGCCAGCAAGGACGCCACCACGGACGCCCCGGCCGAGGAGACGCCGACCGCACCGAAGGCCGCCAAGGTCGGCGACACCATCGCCCTCAAAGGCACCGAAGACGGCAGCAAACTGGACGTGACGGTGGTGAAGACCGTCGACCCCGCCAAGTCGGCCGACGAGTTCACCACCCCCGAAGACGGCAACCGGTGGATCGGCGTGCAGTTCCGGCTCGTCAACACCGGCACCATCGCCTACAGCGACAGCCCCGGCAACGGAACAAAGATCGCCGACAGTGAGGGCCAGCAGTTCACCTCCGTGCTCGCCGACATCAGCGCCGGCCCGTCCATGGCGAGCGGCGTCGACCTGAAGCCGGGCTCGAAAGCGCTGGGCTGGGTCGTCTTCGAAGTCCCGAAAGCGTCGAAGGGTGCGACGGTGCAGTTCACGATGGACAGTGGGTTCGCGGATCAGACCGGGGAGTGGAAGCTGTCGTAACGCTCCTGCCGCTGGCCCGGTCACCCTTGTGGGCGGCCGGGCTTTCGCGTGTGCGGGACGCTACTGAGCCATTGGCCCGGTGTTGTCGGCTGATAGTGCACCATTGGCTCAGAAACACCCTGCTTCCCGCACCGCACGAGGAGCCGCCGTGTACGACCACTCCACGCCGCTGGACGAATACTCCTGGCCTTCCTGCGCATCCTGTGGGCGGGAACTCTGGACCGCTGAGGCCGGACGGTTCGCCTGCCGGCCGTGCGAAGACAAGACGGCCGCCCGCATCGCCGAACTCCCCGCCCTGTTCCGGCAGCTGGACACGACCGCCGCCCTGATGCGTGGCGCACGACGGCCCGGCGCCGGGGGAGGGAGCAAGACGCCGCCGATCCCGCCTCGCCTGGAAGTCCTCGCGCTGGTCGGCCCGGGTGGTGTCGCGGCCCGGCTGTCGGCGATCGAGGATTCGTGGCGGGCGATGCTCGGCTGGACGGTCGCACCTTGGCGCGGCTCCCCGGCGCAGTCCGTGCCGCTGCTGGCCGCGTTCCTCGCCAACAACCTCCTGTGGGCGTGCGGCAGCTATGAGGAGGTTGGGCAGGACATCGACGACCTACGGCGCCTGCACAGCGAGTGCACGGCCTTGGTCCTCGACGAACGGCGTCCCGGCCGCGTCCAGATCGGGAACTGCCCCACCCTCCGCGCCGACAACCGGGTGTGCTGGACGCCGCTCACCGCCCGCGCCGACAGTCACCGCATCCACTGCCCGGCCTGCGACAGCCGGTGGGAGACCCTCGGGGAATGGCGGGAGTTGCGGGCCGGGCAGGAACGGGTGCTCGCCGAAGCGGCAGGAGTCGCGGCATGAGCGAAGCGACCCAAGCGACCGAGCTGCGGGACCGTCTCGCCGACGTCATCCGGGAGTTCCCGTTCGACAACTATGGCCTCGACGACGTCTCGTATCTCCTCGAAGACACCCCGGACACGCAGGAGTGGGTGCCCGCGCTCGCCGCCGCCATCCTTCCCCTGGTGCAGCACCTTGAGGCGGAGGTCGCCGCAGCCCGGAAGTACGCCGACGAGATGCGGGGCTTCTGCTCCCCGCACGGCGTGTCCGTGCACTACGCGGAGCAACTCGTCGAGGCCATGGACCGGGCGAAGGGCGGCCAGCCGTGAGCGAGATCGCCGACTTCCTGCGCGCCCGGTACGCCGAGGTACGCGTCCGCGCGAGCGCAAGGGTGCGGATGATCCCCAGCGCGTTCGACGGGCACGACGTCGAGATCGTGTGCGACTTCGACGGCGAGCGACTGCTCGTCGACGGTCACCCATTCCCCATGGACAAGTGGCGCAAGGCTGCGACCGAGCCCGCGCCTGACTCGGACGTCATCGCCGACCTCGACGCCAAGCTCGCCATCGTCAACCTCATGGACGAGACGCTCAGGTGCGCGGAAGGCGATTCGGAAGTCGACCATTACGGCGCGCTCGGCAACGCTGAGGATGTCCTGCGCCTCCTTGCGCGCCCGTTCGCCGGGCGCGCGGATCACAAGGGTGAGGGGTGGGCGCCGTGAGTATCGCGCTGCTCAACCTCGCCCACGCCTACGAGCGCGAAGCCTGCAACATGTGGACGTCTGATCGAGACCGGCAGGCGCTCCGGGAATCCGCCGCCCTGTTCCGGCGCATGATCTGCAACCGTCACGCTGCCGACCCGGCCAGGCTGAAGCTGGCCCTCGCCATGCTCATCGACGTCGCCGAACGCTGGTGCCGCCAACACGGCTACCGGACCGTCGTCGGACACGGCGGCTACATCCTCCAGCGCGGCGAGGAACCCGCGCTCGTCGCAGGATTCGGAGACACGCTGCTGTGGGACGGGGAGCGGGTCAGGGTGGCGGAGATGCCGTGACCGCCCCGCCGAACATCCGCCTTATCGACGGCCGTCGCATGCAGGGCAAGGACATCCCCGACGAGGCATTCCTCGACGCCGTCCGCCGCACCCCCGGCATCCCAGCCATGAACTGGCGCAACCGGTGGGAAGTCCACGTCACCATCGAACTCGAACTCGGGACGATCCCAGAGAACCTGCTCCTCGCGAAGGCCCGCAAGCTGACCGCCGCCGGGAAGCTGGGCGGGTGCCCATGCGGATGCCGAGGCGACTGGCATCCGGCCGACGAGCGCAAAGGCGGATCAACATGCTGCGAGATACCCCAACGCACCCCTTGACAGCACTTCAATCACATGGGTTGCGCCCGTGACCAGGGCGAGCTTATGGTGTGGTTCAGTCGATCTAGCTGTCTGAAGGGCCGTCCTCACCGGACGGCCCTTTCGCGCGTCTCGGGGGTGGTCGAATGCCCGGCCTGCTCATACCTGTCGACCTCGCCGCCCACGTAGCGGGACATCCGGAAGCAACGATCCGGAGATGGGCCTGTGAAGGCCGACTCACTCGCTACCCGGACTCGTCCCGCCGCAAGAACGGCGTGCTGTACGACATCGACGAGATCCCCGAGGCGAAGCGTCACACGGACACGCTGAAGCTCATCGAGCCCGGCGCGACCCCGCCCGCCATCGGGACGGCGTCGCAACTCGCCGCCTGAAGACTCCTGCGCGGCGGTGCGCAGGCGGCCCTCGAAGCGCCACGCGCTCGGGCCACACCGTCCGCCCGGCCCTGTGAGGGGGCCGGGCGGACGAACAACCCTGGAAGGTGCCGTGTCGGACGCCGTCTACCGGTACGAGGTCCCCGTCGACGGCCGCTGGCATCCGCTCCAACTGTCCGGGCGCATCGTTCACGTCGACTGCCGCAATCCGCGCGCCGTCGAAGTGTGGGCACTCCACACCGACGGGCCTACCGTGACCCGCAGCTTCCGCGTCTACGGCACGGGCCACCCGCTCCCGCCCGGCATTGAGTACGTCGGCACCGCCATCGCGCCCGGCGGGCAACTCGTCTGGCACCTCATCGAAAGCCCATAGCCCGGGGCCGGCCGCTCCGTGGGCCCCGATCGTCCCGCCGCCCGGAACCTACGCCCCGGACGGCGGGACTCAAACGCTGCGGAGGACGTCATGCGCCGCGCCGTGATCGTCGCCCTGTTCGTCCTCGCCTGGACGATCGGCCCCGTCGTGAACGTCGGCGACGGACCTGTACCGCCGCCCGCGCCCGCGCCGACCGCGACCGTCAGCCGCTGAGCCAGGGGGTGCGCCGTGGCCTTCCCCGTAGGCGCCCAGACGATCACGCTGACCGGCACGTTTCCCGTCCCCGTCGGCGGTACCGCCCGAGCCGGCCGTATCGTCCTCACCCCGTCCGCGACGCTCGTCGACGCAACACAGAAGGCCATCTACAGCGGCGGCGGCACCCTAACCCTCGACAACGCCGGCAAGTTCACCGTCGTCCTCCTGTGCACCAACGACACCGACGTACAACCGACAGGCTGGCGGTGGCGCGTCGACGAGCAGCCCTCCGGCGGACCGCGGCGCACCTACTGGATCGACCTGCCCTCCACGCTCGGCCCCACCGTCGACCTGTCGACGCTCGCACCCGTATCCGCACCCGACGGCACCGGCGGCGGCAGTCAGACCGCCACCCCCACCGGACCCGCAGGCGGAGCACTCACCGGCACCTACCCCAACCCGAACCTGTCGTCCGGAACCATCGCCAGCTTCGACCCGGCCGGCGCCGCCGCAACGGCACAGACCGCGGCAGCAGCCGACGCGACCACGAAGGCCAACGCAGCACAGACAGCGGCAACGAGCGCCGCGGCCACGGACGCTACGGCGAAAGTCGCAGCACACACGGTCGCCTCCGATCCCCACGGAGACCGGGCCGCCGCATCGTCTGCACTCGCCGCCCACGCAGCCGACAGCACCGACGTGCACGGCATCACGAACACGGCCGCGCTGGAAACTGCGGCCGGCGCCCAAGCCAAAGCCGACAGCGCACAGACCGCCGCGACCACTGCGGCGGCCAGCGACGCGACGAGCAAGGTCACCGCGCACACCGGTGCGAGCGACCCCCACGGCGACAGGGCCTACGCCGACACCCAGACCGCCACGCGAGTGCCCACCACCCGGCAGATCACCGCCGGAACTGGCCTCACCGGAGGCGGCACCCTCGCCGCAGACCGCACCCTCGCCGTTACCTACGGCGCCACCGCCGGAACCGCGGCCGAGGGCAACGACGGGCGCCTCGCAGACGCGCGGACCCCGACCGGCGCTGCGGGCGGCGACCTGTCCGGCACCTACCCCAACCCGACCGTCGGCAAGGTCAACGGGGTTGCCGTCACCGGCACCCCCACCGCCGGCCAGGTCCCCACCGCCACCTCAGGAGCCGCGGCCTCCTGGCAGACACCATCCGGCGGCGGCACCACAATCCGCAGCGCCACAGTGCGGATCACCGACGGGGCTATCGCAGACCTACCTTCGGCACCGGCCTGGACGATCGCAATGACGTCCGTCGGCACCCTGCTGCAATGCTCCATCGCTGCGGATCCAGCTGATCGACTCCGGCTGGAAGCGGACTTCATGCGCATCGGCACGCGCTTCCTCGACTGGGTGCTGCTCGACAACACGGGCACGCCGGACGAGTACGGGACGACCCGCACCAGCACTCCGCCAGCCGAGGGCTCGCCGTCGATGTATCCGAGCACCAGCTTCGGCTACGTGCAGGGCAGCAAGCAGTTCGTGGTGGCCGCCCGGCACATCAACGCAGGCATGGCGACGATTGCACTCGCCCAGCAAGGCACCTCATCGGGCAAGGTGTACGCGCACACGACGTACCCGTTCGAACTGACGCTGACGAACATCGGCCCCGAACCCGCCTGACGGCGTAGACGACTTCAGGAGGGCAGCAGCCATCGCAGACAACTTGGTCAACACAGCCGAGAATCTGACGCTCGATTGGATCACCGGCGTAGGGACGCCGACCCGGCCGACGACACCGCTCAAGGTGGCCCTCGTCACCGCGAACGGCAGCGACAGCGCGGCCGGCACCGAAGTGACCGGCGGATCGTATGCGCGGAAAACCCTCGCCGTCGCCGCCGCCGTATCCGGCGCCACCAGCAACAGCGCCGACCTCGTCTGGACCGGGATGCCCGCCGCAACCGTCGTCGGCGTGGAGATCTGGGACTCCGCAGGCACGCCCGTCCGCCTCTGGTACGGGGCGCTCGCCGTCAACCGCACGGTGGCGTCCGGGGATGAACTGAAGATCGTCGCCGGATCGTTGGCGATCTCGATTTCCTAGTTGGGGAGGCCGAATGCCCAGCCTCTCCACCCTTGTGGACAATTTTAACGACGGAACGATAGGGGCGAACTGGGGCAACAGCTACGGCGGCGTCACCGAATCCGCAGGCAAAGCCCACGTCCCCTGCACCACCAACTACGCCGGCTACCAGACCGCCTACAGTTGGACCCTCGCCGGCGCCGCCTTCTACGTGGCCGTCACCACCGTCCCAGCAGCGTCCACCGCCACCGAGGCCTACGCGTCCGTGTTCGTCAACGCGCCCGACATCGCCACCAGCGGCGTGCGCATCGGATTCGTCATCAACGCCGTCACCGGGCTCCTCAAGTTCTCGAGTGAGACCGGCTACTTCGATGCGGGCGCCACCACCGTCACCTACTCGGCGGTCACCCACAAATTTCTGCGCCTCCGCGAAACCGGCGGCAACGTCCTATGGGACACCAGCCCCGACGGCACCACCTGGACCAACCGGCGAACCCTCGCCACCCCCGCATGGATCGCCGCAGCCGTCGACACCTGCGCGCTAGACCTGTCCGCACACCGCGACGCCGGCACCAACGACGAGGCCGCCTACGACCTGTTCAACACCCTCGCCGACGGCGCCGTCTTCACCGCCACCGCCACACTCACCGCCGAAAGCGCCCTCACCGCCAGCGCGGCAGCCGTCACCGTCGTCACCGCGGACCTCACCGCCGACAGCACCCTCACAGCCGCAGCAGCCCTCACCGCCATGGCCACCGCAACCCTCACCGCCGAATCCGACCTTGGCGCTGAAACGACAGGCGCCGCAGCAACCGACATCGACACCCTCGTCGGCACACCCCGCAGCGGATGGGCGGTGAGCGGCCCATGGCGATGAAACTCGCCGCGACCAGCACCGAATACGTGCGCGTCACCGCCGAATCCCGGGCAGCAGGATCCGTCATCACCCCCGCCGCAGCACCCAAGTTCGCGTTCCTGCCCGCCTCGACCAGCGACAACCCAACAGCCGAGGACTGGACCGACGGCGAATGGAACGTCCCCTGGGCCCGCATCCTGGTCGGCCCCAACGGCGGCGCCCTCACCCTCGCAGCCGGCGAATACAGCGTGTGGCTCACCTGGACAGCCGGAACAGAAACCCCCGTCTACCGCACCGGCGGAACCCTCACCGTCTACTGAACCGGAGCCTGCGCCATGGCCGACGACCTGCTCGTCATCATCCCCACCCGCGGACGCCCACAGGCGATCCCGGAGATCGTGCAGGCGTGGGACGACACCGGGGCGACCGCAGACCTCCTGTTCGCCGTCGACACCGACGACCCGGAGCTGGCCGGCTACAAGAAGCATGCCACCGCACTGAAGGACGACGGACGGGTGCGGTTCACGTTCGGCAAACGGCGCAGACTGTGCGGCACACTGAACACGCAGGCAGTGAAGGCGGCCAAGGGCTACCGGTTCCTCGCGTTCATGGGCGACGACCACCGGCCACGCCCCGCCGCGACGCCATGGGACGAGCGGATCCGCGTCTGCCTCTCCGGCGGCTCCGGCATCGTCTACGGCAACGACCTCCTGCAAGGCGAAGCCATGGCCACCGCCGTAGCGATGACGTCCGACATCGTCGACACGCTCGGCTACATGGCGCCACCGGCGCTCGTGCACCTCTGCCTCGACATCGTATGGCTCGACTGGGGGCGCGGCATGGGGCGGATCACCTACCTCGACGACATGGTCATCGAGCACCTCCACCCGGCGGCGGGCAAGGCCGAGCTGGATGCCGGATATGAAGAGGCCAACAGCGAGCAGCAGGTGTCCAGTGACTCCGCCGCCTACTACGACTACCGCGACAACGGCGGCCTCGAAGCCGACCTGGCCAAGCTGCGGAAGCTCGTCGCCTACAGCCAGGGTGGAGTGCTGGAACCCGGCACCACCATCGCCCGCAACGCCACCGGTGCAGCTGAGGAGGTGGTCGCGTGACTGCCGCCGACATCATCGAAGCCTGGGACCAGGCCGACCCCGCCGCGATCCACCCCACCCGCGGTATCGACGAAGACGCCTACTGGAACTCGGGCGTCAACCAGGCCGCGATCCTCGGCACCGTCATCCCCGACGGGGCGAAGGTGCTCGACTTCGGGTGCGGGGACGGCCGCGTCGCCATCCCGCTCCGCGAACTCGGCTACGGCGTCACCGCCGTCGACGCCTCCCCGAACATGCTCGGCCGGCTCCACCAGCACGACCCCGACATGCCCACCGTGCTCAGCTCCGGTGCTGGCCTGTACGGGCAGCTCGGCAAGAAGGTCGACGCCGTCGTCGCCCTCGCCATCCTCATCCACCACAACTACGCCGACTGTCTCGACCTCCTGACGGAACTCCGGCAGGCCGTCAAACTCGGCGGCATCCTCATCCTCGACTGGCCCGTCAGCGACCAGCCTGTCGAAGGACAGGCCTGGCTGGACGTCACCACGTGGAGCCAGGAAGCCCACGACGACGCCTGCAACCGCATCGGCCTCAAGCAGGTCGATGCGCGGCTTCCGTGGGGCGTGTACAAGGCCGTGAAGGCGGGCTGATGCGCGTCCTGCTCACCGGAGCGTCCGGGTTCGTTGGACGCCACCTACACCGTGCTCTTGAAGCCCGGGGCGACGCGGTCGCGGCCATCGACCTGATTCCTGGCAACGACGTGCACGAGCGGGACGCACTCGACTACTTCCGCACCAGTGAAGTCCACTTCGACCTCGCCATCCATGCGGCGGCTATCGTCGGCGGGCGGGCCAGCATCGACGGCTCCCCGCTCGGCGTCGCCACCAACCTTGCACTCGATGCCTGGTACTTCCGCTGGCTGATCCGCACCGGCACACCGCGCGCCGTGTTCTTCTCCAGCAGCGCCGCCTATCCGGTCGCGCTACAGCAGCCCGGCGACGTGCGGCGCCTGTACGAAGAGGACATCAACCTCCAGTACATGGAAGAGCCCGACGCCACCTACGGCTGGGCGAAACTGACGGGGGAGAAGCTCGCCGGGTACGCCGAAGTCGAAGGCTGCCGCATCCTCATCCCACGGCCATTCTCGGGCTATGGCGAGGACCAGGACGAGGCCTATCCCTTCCCGGCGTTCATCCGCCGGGCACGCGAACGCCAGGACCCGTTCGAGATCTGGGGCGACGGCAGCAGCACGCGGGATTGGATCCACATCGACGACCTCGTCGGCGCCACCCTCGCACTCCTCGACGCCGACGTCACCGGCCCCGTCAACCTCGGCTGGGGCAGAGCGACCAGCTTCGACGAGCTCGCCCGCATCGTGTGCACCGCCGCCGGATACCGGCCGGAGCTCAAGCACCGGGCCGACGCACCCCGAGGCGTCCACCACCGCGTCAGCGACCCCAGCCACATGCTCAACCACTACGTGCCCACGATCACGCTCGAAGAGGGCGTGCGGCGGGCGCTCGAAGCCTGATGGGAGGGCGGCTATGCAGGCCAAGCCGGAAGACATCACCCTCCACGCCGAGCCCTACACCGACGGCAGCAGCGCCATCCTGTCCCTGCGCTGCCCGAAGTGCCTTGGCTACGAACTTGGCAACTGGGACCCGAAGTGCGACGACAACGCCACACCGACCGTCGCCGACATCCTTGCCGCCATCGCAGCCCACGAACACACCACCGCCTGAACCCACGGAAGGCCCGCGCCCATGGCTTCCAACACCGACCTGCCCAAATGGGTATGGGACCTCACCATCGCCATGCTCAACCACGAAGACGAACACGGCGCCGACGGCAACTGCCTCAACGCAGTCGTCAGCTCCATCCCCGTAGACGTCCGCGACCAGGCCGAAGCCATCCGCGCCTACGTCCAAGCCGCAGGGCAGAGCACGACGAAAGACCACATCCAGTCGACGTGGAACAACCTGATGGACGGCTTCTCCCAGCTGAAGACTCCACAAGGAGCCAGCGCCAAGGAGACGCCATGATGGATCTCCACGCCTGGATCACCCGGCAAGTCGACGAGGCTGAAGCGGCAGCGCGCGCCCAATTGAAGGGACTCTGCGTCGCCTTCGAGCCGCACGACGGCGGGCCCGTCGTCACCGTCACCGTCACCGAAGCCACACGCACAGCCGAAGGGCTTCAGCTCGACGTCGCTCAGTACGGCGCCGAACCAGTCGACGACGCATGGGCGAACATCCCGCAAGTGACCGCCGTCCTGCGCCGCTGCGAGGCGGACCGCCGCATCCTCGCCCGGCACCAGCTCGACCCGTCCGAGACATGGGCGCCCTGCTGTGAGGGCTGCGGCCAATCCGGCTACAACGAGCTGCCCAACGTCGACAACCTCAACGAGTGCCCGGAACTGCTGGACCTCGCCCACGCCCACGGGCTGACGGAAGCGATCCTCGCCGGACTCGACCGGCCACAGACGCCCGAGTCGAAGCCGCGCACTGACAGGCGTCTCGGACTCGCCGACATCCTCGCCACCCGGCCCATCACCACCAGTGACGTGCCCGAAGCGCTACGCGGGCCCCGCTCGAAGCCGTAACCCCACCCCACAGGAGCCCGCGCCATGGCCCGCTACCGCAAGCTGCCCGTCGAGATCGAAGCCGCGCAATGGTGGGTCAACGGCGACCACCCAGAAGACGGACCGCCCGAGCGCGAGGGGCGAGTCGTTCGCTACTTCCGCCACCCAGACCCCCAGTACGCCGGAGACAAGCTGCACGAAGCATGCAGCCGCACCTGGCACGTACACGGCTGGATCGACACCCTCGAAGGCGGCCACACCGTCTGCCCCGGCGACTGGATCGTGACCGGAGTCCAAGGCGAGCGGTACCCGGTCAAGCCCGACATCTTTGCCGCCACCTACGAGGCGGTGACCGGCTGATGGCCCGCCTCCAGATCCTCGAACTCCCCACCACCGAGCGGCCCGACGGCACCGACGAGACCCCGTACATCCTCGTCATCGACCAGGTCGGCGAAGAGACAGCCGCCGACATCGCTCGCTGGCCCGCCGACATCGCCACACGGACCGGCGCACGCCACGTCCTCTGCTTCAGCGAGACCGTCGACATCCCCGCCAACGACGTACCGCTCGACCCCGACGGATACCCGCTCAAGTTCCGCATCGAGCCCGACTTCGAGACGTTCCGCGAACAGGTCCAGGAAGAAGTCCTCGCCGCACAAGGCAAAGTCACGCGCGCACTCAACGCCACAGACTGGGAAGCCGAACTCGCCCGCGTCCGGCAGGACCGCGACGACGCCCGCAGCTGGGCCCGCCACGGCTATGAGATCGGACAGGAGCACTGCGGCTGGACCGACCACGGCATCGCACCCGAGTGGCTCACCGAAGGCTGGCCGACCAGCTTCGACTCCTGCGAGCACCTGAAGAAGGCGGCCGAGTACGACGAAGCCCTGCGCCGCGTCCGCGCCCTGCCCGAGCAGCCCCAAGTCATGGACGCCCAGCACCCGGACCCCGGCAGCTACCTGCACGGATACGGTGTCGCCATCCGTGAAGCCAAACGCGCCACCTGGAACCAGCTGGCCAGCGTGGAGGAGTAGCGATGCCCGCCTACCTGGTTGTGCACACCGAACGGCGAGGCGACGACCAGCTCATCGAAGACCCCAACCTCACCGTCGAATTCATCGACGGCTGGGTCCTCTTCAAAGACCGCGACCTCATCAAGGACAACCGAGTCGCCATCGCCATCCCCGCCACACAAGTCCGGCGCGTTGAACGGGTGGACGAACCACCGGAAGAGCGTGCCGAGGGAGCGTGAACGCCATGGCCGCAGGACAGGAAGCCACGCCCTCAGACGTCGCAGGAGCCGAACGACTGCGCACCTACTGGACCACCGGGCCCGGCGGGGTCAAGATCGCATGGGGGACTCCGGGCGACTTCGACCGCTGCGTCGCCCTCGTCGAACGCCACATGCCCGGCAAAGCCGAGGGCTACTGCAACCTGCTGCACAAGCGAGCCACCGGCATGTACCCGGCCGAGCACGCCGAACAGATACGCGGCGGCAAGGGCAGCGACTGATGGGCAGCCAAGGCCGGCGCACGGCGCCGCTCCCCAAGGGCTGGGCACGCATCCGCGCGCGCATCCTCAGGCGGGACGGGTGGCGCTGCCGGTGGCCGCTCGCGACCGGTGGCGTGTGCGAGGAGCCCGCCAACCAGGTGGACCACAAGGTGGGTGCCGCGCAGGGCGTGGACGACCACAGCGACGAGAACCTGTGGTCTCTATGCCAGTGGCACCATGATCAGAAGACCGGGCGCGAGGCCTCGGCTGTGGCCCACGCCAAGCCGCCCAGGGCTCGGCCGGCCGAGCAGCATCCGGGCTTGATCAACTGAGCCGGACGGTCTGACGATCACTCACCCAAGATCACCCTGGGGGACCCCTCCAAGATCATTCCAATCGGAGGATCGGGCTCGTTAGCTTGGCGCGGTGCGCGTGACACTGGGGATTTGATGATCAAGCCCTGACCTGCGGTTATGTCGGCGACGGGTCGCTGACCTGCAGTTCACCGCGCCGCATCCGGCGCGTCGCGAATCTGCGTTAGTGCAGGTCAGAGTGCGGATTGCCGTCACGCAGCCTGCTATCCTGGAGGCGTGAAGACGAAGCGCTGCGAGCGATGCCCCGAACCCCTTGGTGCTCGGCACGCCCACAATGCGCGCTTCTGCTCGGGCCGTTGCCGCATGGCAGCTCACCGCGCCAATCGACGGCAGGCCGACCCTGTGCCCTCCGCGATGACCCGTCGGCCGCAATGGGTTCGGCACACGGATCGCAAGGTGCCGCTGTCTGTCGCCGGGCCCAAGGTCCGGCCCGCCTCGTCGACGGACCCGGGAACATGGAGCAGCTACAGCAAGGTCTGTCGCTCCTCGGCGGGGGCTGGTGTGGGCTTCGTGCTCAGTTGGGCAGACCGCCTCGTGTGCATCGACCTTGACCACGCGTTGCTCGATGGCGAGTTGCGGCCGTGGGCCCGACGCATCGTGGACCGACTGCCGAAGACGTACATCGAGGTGTCGCCGTCCGGTACTGGCCTGCATATCTGGGGCTTCGGTTCGCTGGAGCGGGGGCGTCGGATTCGCCGCGGAGACAGTTCGATCGAGGTCTACGACCGGGGCCGCTACATCACTGTGACTCGGCAACCGTTCCAGGGTGCGCCGTCGAAGCTTGCCGATCTGACGCGGGTGATCGCCGACTTGCTGTGAGGGGGTCTCCCTGATGGCTGGTCGCGGTATGGCTCCGAAGGCGACGCGCTCGCGCGCTCGGGACTCCAAGGCGCGAGATGCGGAGTTGAACCGGGTCGAGGATGACGGCGAGGTCCGCGGGCCAGAGCTTCCCGAGGGGGTTCTGCCCGATCAGGAGTCGTGGCATCCCCGAACGGTGCAGTGGTGGGAGACGTGGCGACGTTCAGCTCAGTCGCAGGTCTTCATCGACACCGACTGGGACTTTCTCCTCGACACAGCCCTTCTCCATCACGTCATGTGGACCAAGGGGCGCTGGGAATTTGCGTCAGAAGTCCGCCTGCGGGCTGCGAAGTACGGGGCGACCCCGGAGGACCGGATGCGCCTCAAGTTGAAGATCGAGACTCCAGCGGACAGGCAGGCTCCGCCGGAGACGCCGCGGTCGACGTCGGACCGGCGCAAGAATCTGCGGATCGTGTCAGAGGACGCTGGCTAGGGGGTGCCATGCCGTGGCGCGGACCCGAGTACGACGGCGAGTTCCCTTCTCTCGGCCATCAGATCGTCGAGCACATCGAAGAGTTCCTCTGCCATGGTCCTGGCGATGTGGTGGGCGAGCCGATCGAACTGGACGACGAGTTCTACGCGTTCATCGTCAAGGCCTATCGGATTGATCCGGAGACGGGTCGGCGCATTTACCGGCGGGCGTTCCTGTCGCGGGCGAAGGGGCGCGCGAAGTCTGAGATTGCCGGGATGCTGGTGTGCGCGGAAGCCCTGTTCCCGGTGCGTTTCGATGGCTGGGATGCGGATGGTGAGCCCGTCGGCAGGGCGGTGAAGTCGCCCTTCATCCGCTGCCTTGCGACGGAGGAAGGCCAGTCCGGCAACACCTACGACAACGTGTCCACGATGCTGGAGTACATCGTCGAGCATCACGGTGACGACTTCCCAGGCATCGACATCGGGAAGTCGGCGCAGTCGTCGAGCCGGATCATCCTGCATCACCAGCGCGGCGAGATCACCCCGTCGACGGCTTCTTCGGCGGCAAAGGATGGGGGCAAGGAGACCTTCGCGGTCTTCGACGAAACCCACCTGTACGTGCTGCCGGAGCTGCGGCGCATGCACAGTACGGTGCGACGCAACCTGCGCAAGCGTAAGGAAGCCGAACCATGGTGCCTTGAGACGTCGACGATGTACGAGCCGGGCCAGGACTCGGTCGCCGAAGCAACTCACACGTACTTCAAGGCGATCAAGGAAGGGCGTGTTCGGGACGCCGACGCGGCCGGCCTGCTCTTCGATCACCGGCAGGCTACGGATGGCACGGACCTCGCAGACCGGGGTGCCCTGCTCGCTGGCTTGAAGGAGGCCTACGGGCCTGCCGCCTCCTGGATGGACCTGGACGGCATCATTGCTGAGATCTGGGATCCGCAAAGTGCCCCCTCGGACAGCAGGCGGTATTGGCTGAACCAGCCGGTCGCCGCCGAGGACGCGCTTCTGGACCCGGCGAGGTGGGCACAGTGCGCGTCGGCGTTGCACCTGGAAGACGGCGACGAGATCGTTCTCGGCTTCGACGGCGGCAAGACGGACGATGCGACCGCATTGATCGCGATGCGGGTCGCTGACCGACTGGCGCAGCCGCTGGGTATCTGGGAACGCCCGGAGGGCCCGTTGGGCAGGAACTGGGAGGTCGACCGCAAGCAGGTGTCCGACCTTGTGGCGCACACTTTCGGCCGCTATCAGGTCCGGGCGTTCTTCGCCGACGTGAAGCTGTGGGAGTCGTACATCGACGAGTGGGGCGAGACGTACCGCGACGAGCTTCTGGCGAAGGCGTCTCCGAAGTCGCTGATCGGCTACGACATGCGTGGCCATCAACAGGAGCTGACGAAGGCTACGGAGGCCCTGGTGCAGGCGATCGTCGACGGGAAGCTCCCGCATACCGACCATCCGATGCTGAACCGCCACGTGGGGAATGCCCGCCGTCGGCCGAACCGGTGGGGTGTGTCGTTCGGCAAGGAGTCGCGTGAGTCCCCGAAGAAGGTCGACGGTTTCGCAGCACTGCAGCTGGCCGACATGGCCCGGCGGGCGCTGCTGGCCTCCCCTGATTGGGCGAAGCGGCAGAAGAAGCGGCAGCGCACGGGCCGCGTGCATGGGTTCGCATAGGGAGGGAGTGGGTGGCGCGTGGTGATGGGCCGGGATGATGCGGTGTCGACGGCGCGGCGCCTGCTGGAGTTGCGTGACGGTGAGCAGGGGCGCTTGGACCGGATTCAGCGCTACATGTGCGGTAAGCACGACAGCGTGTATGTGCCGAAGGGCGCGCGGGCCGAGTATCGGTGGCTAATCGAGCGGGCGCGGGTGAACATTCTGCCGCTCGTTGTGACGGTCGTCGCGCAGAACATGTACGTCGACGGCTATCGGCCTGCGGGCTCGGACAAGAACGCTGAGCCGTGGGCGGTGTGGCAGGCGAACCGTATGGACGCCCGTCAGCACGGCATTCACCGCTCGGTGCTCACCTACGGTGCCGCTTACGCGGTGGTGATGCCGGGCAAGCCGGTTCCGGTGATCACGCCGTTTTCGCCGCGGCGGATGACGGCCTTGTACGCGGATCCGGTGAACGACGAGTGGCCGGTGCTTGCGGTCGAGGACCGGCTGGAGAACACGGCTAAGGGGAAGCGCCGGGTGGTGCGGGTCTATGACGATCAGGCCCGGTACACCCTGGCGGGGAAGCCGGACGGGTCTCGACTGGAGACTGACGGCGAGAACTGGGTGATGGAGCATCGGCTGGGCGTGTGCCCGGTGGTGCGCTACATCAACACCGAGGATCTTGACGGTGATGGTGTGGTCGGCGAGGTCGAGCCGCTCATCGAAGTCCAGGACCAGCTGAACATGACGACGTTCAACTTGCTGATGGCGCAGCAGTATGCGGCGTTCCGTCAGCGCTGGGTGACCGGCATGGCGCCTCCGTTGGACAAGGACGGCAATCCGGTTGAGCCGTTCCGGTCCCGCGTGGACGGTCTGTTCGTCGCCGAGGACGCCGACACCAAGTTCGGCGAGTTCGGGCAGACTGATCTGAAGGGCTATCTCGACTCCCGTGAGTCGACGGTCCGGAACATCGCGACGATCTCCCAGGTGCCGCCGTACCACCTGCTCGGCCAGATGGTGAATCTGTCTGCCGAGGCTCTGGCCGCAGCCCGGGACGGCTTGGACCGCAAGACGGATGAACGGGAATCGCTGTGCGGTGAGGGTCATGAGCAGACGCTCCGTCTGTGCGCCCTGGCCTCCGGTGACAAGACGGCGTGGGAGGACACGGCAGCCCAGGTGGTGTGGCGTGACACGTCCGCGCGGTCGCTGGCGCAGACCGTGGACGCGCTCGGCAAGCTCGTCACGATGCTGGGTGTGCCCCCGCAGGAACTGTGGGAGCGCGTGCCGGGTGTTACGCAGACCGATGTGGAGCGGTGGAAGTCGGCCGCCGAGCAGGGCGATGCGATGGGCCGCCTGAACGGCATCATCGAGAAGCAGATGTCGCAGTCTGGCGCGGGCTCGGTCGTACCGGTTCCTGACGTGGCGGCCTGATGGTGGCCGATCCGGCGGCGCCGCAGAAGTACCGCAGCGTTCAGGCGCTGCTGGCGGCTCGGATGGCGCAGCATGTTCTGCGCGTGTGGCGGGATCTGATGAACCCGGCGAAGGTGGATGCCTCGTGGCCGGCGGTGCGGGCGGCGTTGATGCCGATCGTGCAGCAGGCCCGTGAGCAGTCCGCCGTGCTCGCCCGGGCCGCTTACGTGGATGCGCGGCAGGATGCGGGCGTTCCGGATGACGGGTTCGTTCCGTCGGGGCCGCTGCAGTTGGCGATCGACCGCCTCGAGGCCACGCTCGACGTGACTGGTCCGGTGGAGTTCAAGAAGGCGATCGCCGCCGGGAAGACACCGCAGCAGGCGCTGGATGCCGCAGCGGTGCGCATGGTGGGCTCCACCCAGTACCTGGCCCTCGAGGGCGGCCGGTCGGTGATGAAGCAGTCCACCGACGCCGATGAGCGAGCAACGGGCTGGTCGCGGGTCACGGACAGCAATCCGTGCCACTGGTGCGCCATGCTCGCCTCCCGCGGGCCCGTCTACAAGTCGGCGAAGACTGCCGGTGACCCGCGCCAGGGCGGCAACCGCTACCACGACCATTGCGCTTGCCAAGCGTGGCCGGCCTTCACGCTCGACGAGCCGTTCATCGGCATCGCCGAGGGTTTGTACGACGACTGGCTGCGCGTGACGCGAGGCCGCGGAGGCAAGCACGCCGTCAACGCGTTCCGGCGCTGGTGGGAAGCCGAAGGCCGGGCCGACTACGCGGCCCCGGACCGCCCCACCACCTAGATCTCCCCATGCTGGGGGCCGCCTGTGGGCGGCTTCCTGAATCAGCTCAACCCGAGGCGCGTGCCGGCACGGTGCGCGCCTTCGCCATGCCCACTCTGCGTCAGCCGTCAGGCGGGCGCACGTCCCGACACGGGAGCACCCACATGTCCACGCCCACCCAGGAGCCCGCTGGCGCCACGCCGGCCGTTCCGACCCCTGCCGAGGCTGTCGCAGCCGGACAGATCCCCGCACAAGCCCCGACTCCTGCCACCGCGTCGCCTTCCTCTGCATCTCCCGTGCAGCCCGCCGAAAGCGGGAAGTCGGCGGAGCCGACGGACTGGGAGGCCGAAGCGGCGAAGTGGAAGTCGCTGGCCCGCCGCCACGAGGGCAAGCACCTCGACGCACTGGGCTTCAAGTCGAGAGACGAGATCGAGCAGCTGCGGCAGTCCGCGCAGAAATACTCGGAGTTCGAGGAGACGCAGAAAACCGAGATCCAGAAGGCGACCGAACGGGCGCAAACCTTCGAGCAGCAGCTCGCGGACGAGCGCGCACAGAACGCCCGCCTGCTGGCGGCGGCGACACACAACATCCCGCCGGAACTCATCGAACTCCTCGGGTCCGGCACCGCCGAGCAGATCGGCGCGCGGGCCGAGGTGCTTGCCGAGCGACTCAAGGCAGCGGCCCCGCCACCGGCCCCCGCTTCTCAGCGGCCGGTGGAGTCCCTCACGCCCGGCGCGGCCCCTTCATCGGCGGCGCCCGTCACTGCGGACGACTGGATCCGCCGGATGGCCCGCAACAAGACCTGATCTGACATTCGCAGCACCGGAATCTCCCATGTCACGGGGCCGGGGTCGCTGCTCTTCCGGAAGGAGCCCCCGTGGCCACGTACAACTCTCTGATCTCTCGGGATGCCAGCAACGATCCGCTGGTGCCCGAGCCGGTCTCCAAGGAGATCATCCAGGAGCTGCCGACCCAGTCGGCGGTGCTGCAACTCGCCCGCCAGGTCCCGATGTCGACGAAGACGCAGAGGCAGCCCGTCCTCGACGTCATGCCGATCGCCTACTTCGTGGGCGGCGACACCGGTCTGAAGCAGACGTCGGCGCAGGACTGGAAGAACGTCGACCTGATCGTCGAGGAGATGGCGACGATCGTCCCGATCCCCGAGGCGTACCTCGACGACGCACAGGTGCCGATCTGGGACGAGGTGAAGCCCCGGCTGGTGGAGGCGCTCGGCGCTCTCCTGGACGGGGCGGCCCTGTTCGGCACGAACAAGCCGTCCACGTGGCCGACTGCCGTCTACCAGTCGGCGGTCGCCGCGGGCAACGCGGTCATCGCGGGCACGGGCGACGACTTCGCGCAGGACGTGTCGAACACGGCCGAGCTGGTCACCCGGGACGGCTTCGCAGTCAACGGGTTCGTGGCCCGTCCGGGCCTGAACTGGAAGCTCGTCGGCATGCGGTCGACCGAAGGCATCCCGATCTACCAGCCGAACCTGGACGGGCGCCCTGGCGGCAACCTGTACGGCTACCCGATGGCGGAGCTCTCCAACGGCGCCTGGGACATGTCCGAGGCCGAGCTGCTGATGGGCGACTGGAGCAAGGTCATCATCGGGAAGCGGACGGACATCAGCTTCAAGCTGTTCACCGAGGGTGTCATCTCCGACGACGACGGCAAGGTCATCCTCAACCTGATGCAGCAGGACAGCGTGGCGCTGCGCGTGGTGATGCGGGCGGCGTTCGCCACGGCCAACCCGGCGACCCGCCTCAACACCAACGCGGCGACCCGGTCGCCGTTCGGTGTCGTTCAGGCGACCACGGCCGCATCCTGACCCGCAGGCGCCGGCTGGCCGTCGAGTTGGCCGGCGCTGGGTAGATCGGAGTTCCTCTTGCGGGTTTTGGCGATGTTGCACGCCTATCCTCCGGCTCACAATGCGGGGGCCGAGTGGGCAGCGCACAGTCTGCTGCGGGAGCTCGCGGCGCGGGGCCATGAGGTCGACGTCCAGTTGTCGCATCCAGCTGCCGCGTCGGCTGGTTACGAGTTGGACGGGGTGCGCGTACATCCGCACCGAGGCAAGGCGGATCCGGGTCCTTGGATGAAGGGCGAGCGGCGCGCCGATGTGATCGTCACGCATCTGGAGAACACGCCGCGCGCCTCGATCCTGGGCGAGCTGAACCGGATTCCGGTGGCGCATCTGCTGCACAACACCTTCGAGAAATCGAAGTCGTGGCTGGTGAAGGGCTCCCCGTCGCTGGTCGTCTACAACACGGCATGGATGAAAGCGGATGCGGAGGCGTGGTGGCGTGTTCACCGCGGGGATCGGCCGATGCCGTGGGGCATCACCGTGCACCCTCCGGTCGCTGTCGAGGACTACCAGGCTTCGCCGGGAGACCACATCACCCTGATCAATCTGACGGAAGAGAAGGGCGCCAAGGTCTTCTACGCGCTCGCGGAGCGCATTCCGCGCCGAAAGTTCCTCGGCGTGATCGGCGGCTACGGACAGCAGATCGTCCGCGACGATCTGCCGAACGTGGAGATCGTGCCGCACACGCCTGGGGACCGGATGGCGAAGGACGTCTACGCCCGCACCAGGGTCCTCCTGGCGCCGTCCTCATACGAGTCCTACGGGCGCGTCGCGGTCGAAGCAATGTGCTCCGGCATCCCCGTCGTTGCGCATCCGACCCCAGGGCTCATGGAGTCGCTGGGTGAGGTCGGCATCTTCGCCGACCGGGATGACGTGGATGCCTGGGAGGCGGCCGTGAAGCGGCTGTTTTCCCCGAAGGTCTTTCCGCAGGCGTCGAAGGCGGCTGCGGCGCGCGCTGCTGGCCTCGACCCGGCAGCCGAGCTCGACCTTTGGGTCGCGGCGATGGAGGGGGTGGCGAAGCGTGGATCCCCTCGCTAGCCCGACGGATCTCTCGGACCGTCTCGGCAGGCCGTTGACGGTGGCTGAGGAGGCCCGTGCGCAAGCGTTGCTTGTGGACGCGTCTGCGCTGGTGCGGGCGTACACGGGGCAGGACTTCACCCGCACCGATAACGAAACCGTTGTGATGCGGGCCCAGCAGGGCGAGATCCGACTGCCGAAACGGCCCGTCATCGACGTCACGGCCGTCGTAGCGGTCGGCGCCGGAGGGGCCCCGGATCTGCCGGTGACCGGATGGCAGTGGGACGGCATCGACATCGTCCGCACGGCAACCGACAGCCCGGCGATCAATCTGCCCGAGCTCTGGTACGAAGACGAGGCCGAGGCTTATCCGGGTACCTATCGGGTCACGTACAGCCACGGTGATCCTGCGGTACCCCCTGACGTGGTCGCGATCGTGGCGCGGATGGCTCTGCGCACGATGACCGCGCCCACCATGGCGGGCGGCCTCACCGGCGAGACGATCGGCCCCTACAGCTATCGCACCGACGGCTCCGGAGTCGGAACCGCGGTCGTCATGACCGACGACGACCGCAAGATGCTCGAACTCGCCGGGTATCGGCGCAAGACCGGCATGTCGATGGTGAGGTGGCGATGACCCGTCCGCTGCGGATCGCGGTCCGCGTGCACGCGATGCCCCCAGAGCACAACGCCGGCGCCGAACACATGCTGGTGGGGATGCTGCGGCCTCTCGTCGAGCGAGGGCATGACGTGCAGGTGTGGCTTTCCCAGCTCGGCGAGGCGCGCGAGCCCTACGACTACCGGGACATCCCGGTCGTTCCGCTCGCTTCCCGTCTCGACTTCGGGAGCGCGGTGCGCCGGGCTGACGTGGTGCTGTCGCACCTGGAATCCGTCCCGACGACAGCCTCACTGTCCCGCGGCTACGGCAAGCCGATGGCCGTGATCTGCCACAACACCTTCCGACCCACCTTCCGCGACATGGCCGCCGGTGGCACTGCGCTGGCGGTCTACAACAGCCAGTGGATGGAACGCGAGGCGGAACTGTTCTTCGCCGAATACCCGAAGGGTGTGCGCCCCGAGCGGTCGCTGATTGTGCGGCCCCCCGTGGTCGCTGCGGAGTATGCGACGAAACCGGGCAGCGCGGTGACGCTCATCAACTGCAACCCGGAGAAGGGAGGCAAGGTTCTCGAAGCCCTCGCCCGCCGCATGCCTGAGCAGCGGTTCCTTGCCGTGACCGGTGCCTACGGTGAACAAGCCCTGCCGGACCTGCCGAACGTCGAGATCCTGGATCACGTTCGCGGTGAGGACATGCGGGAGAGGGTGTATGCGCGCACGAAAGTGCTGCTCATGCCCAGCTCCTACGAATCGTGGGGCCGAGTCGGCGTAGAGGCGATGGCCAGCGGCATCCCCGTCCTGGCCCACCCCACACCAGGGCTGTGCGAATCGCTCGCCGAGGCCGGCGTGTTCGCCAACAGAGACGACATCGACGGGTATGAGGCGTCGCTCCGGCGCCTCCTGATGCCCGGCGAATACCGTCTGGCGTCCAAGCGAGCGAAGGCCCGCAGTGCCGAACTCGACCCAGCCGGAGACCTCGCGGCATGGTGCGACACGGTTGAGGGGGTCGCGCGTGCGTGAGCTTCCCTTCGGCGACACGGTCACGATCCTGCGCCCTGGGCCGCCGACGCGGGATGTCTACCAGAACGACGTCCCCGGAGCCCCGACCGAGATCATCATCCCGGGCTGTGCTGTGGCGCCGCGAGACAGTACCGGGGCGGGCGCCAACGAGATCGTCGACGCCCGCGACACCGTCATCAGCGGCCTCACCCTGTACGCCCCCTACGGCACAGACATCCGGGCCACAGACCGGGTCCGGGTCGGCAGCGACCTGTACGAAGTCGAAGGCCACTCCGGGGCCTTCAGGTCGCCATTCACCGGCTCAACCGGGCCCGTGGTCGTCGCCCTGGAACTGGTAACCGGCTAGCCCGACGGGAGGGGACATGGCCGCACGGTTCACGATGAACCGCAAAGGGATCGGCGAGATGCTGTGCATGCCGGGCATGCAGGCGGAGATGCTGCGTCGCGCCAACGTCATCAAGGGCATCGCCGTCGCGACTTCCCCTGTAGATGAGGGCAGTCCCCGTCCGGGGCACTACAAGGAGTCGTGGGAGACGGACAGTACGAGCCGCGGTGGGCGCCGCCGGGACCGTGCGGTCGGCTACGTCCGCAACACCGCCTACTACGCCCGCTGGGTGGAGTACGGGACCGAGAGGGTCCCCGCCCACCACGTGCTTCTACGGGCGGCGCAACTCGGCGGGCGGAACTGATGGCGGTTGTCGGCAGCGTGGACGTCGAGGTCGAACTCGTAGCCTGGCTGACGGACCGGCTGGACGAGCGAACTCTCACAGATCTTCCCGCGAACCTGGGCGATGTGCTGCCAGTGATCCAGGTCCAGCGGGTGGGTGGTGGCGACGACGGCATCCGACTGGACCGCGCGTTCGTCGATGTCGACGTGTACGCCGCCAACCGGCAAGCAGCGTCTCAACTCATGAGCCAGACACGCTCCTTGCTCCTCACCGGGCTGCGGGGCACCGTCACAGCTACGGCAGTGTTCACGTCCGCCCGTACCATCACGGCGCCCGGGTGGCGCGACTACGAGAACCCCAACCTGCGCCGCTTCGGCGCCACGTTCGAAATCTTCTGCCACCCGGTCTCCTGACCGCTTTCGGGCCCGCGCCGGACCCCTTCACCACCCGCCCGTGCGCGGGCTCTTCCACGTCTGGAGACATCATGGTCAACATCACCCGCGCAGCCGACCTTCTGGAGGTCGGCGCGAACGGCGCCGGATGGACTGCTCCGCTCGGCACAGCGTCCCCTGGCGACCCGGCTGTTCAGCCGCTGTCGCCGTGGCTCCCGCTGGGCGCCATCTCGGACGACGGCCTCGTTCAGGGCTTCGAGGAGGACTCGCAGTCCTTCACTCCGTGGGGTTTGACTTCGCCGATCAGGACGTCGATCACGTCCAGCCTGCGGACGTTCAGTCTGACGGCGTGGGAGACGGCCCGGACGACGGTGCGGAGCCTGCAGTACCGCATCGATGTCGCGGAGCTGGCGCCGGCGTCGGGTCTGACGTCGTTCGCGGAGACCGCGTCGCCGGTGCCGGACCGGCGGGCGTTCTGGCTCGCAGTCTTCGACGGAGATCTGCAGCTCGGCTTCTACCTCCCCGAGGCGGAGATCACGGAACGCAGCGACGTCACCCACAAACAAGACGAAGTCGCCGGCTTCGAGTGGACGATCACCGCCTACCCGGATGAGTCCGGGAACACGGTGTACCACGCGGACCGCGTCCCGGAGACGGCCACCTACACAGGCTCCTGAGCTGGTGGGCGGGTCGCAGGCACCCTCTGGGTGCCGCCGTTGGCGCGGGCCCGACCCGTCCACCTTCATTTTTGCCCGCGCCGTGAGATAAGGAGCCCGCGCCGTGGCGACACCACGCAAGACCGCAACCAGCAGGAAGCCCCGTACCGCCGCGAGGGCCGCATCCCGGCCCGCGACCACGCGGCGGACGGCAGAGCCGGATCTGGAGCCGGACGACGAACTCGAGGTCACGGAGGCCGAGGCGCAGGAGATCGAGGCTGAGGGCCAGTACGTCACCGCGACGCTGTGCGGTGAGGACGTTCAGATCATCCCGCCGTCGGCGTGGCGCACGTCATGGAACCGCCTCCTGCAGCAGGGCGACTTCGACGCCTTCGCGGTAAAGGTGTTCCACCCCGACGACTACGAGCTCTACATGGAACTCGACCCGACGATCACCGAGTTCGTCGAGTTCACCCAGGACGCCACGACCCGAGCCGGTGAGCGCCTGGGAAACTCGC